>Ga0207835_1000014_pt1 | contig 230848 bp, 213 predicted proteins | sample LuqExpMetagenom8_FD_187766 | JGI IMG/M metagenome (GOLD analysis project Ga0207835, IMG submission 187766) | Tropical forest soil microbial communities from Luquillo Experimental Forest, Puerto Rico - Sample 8 (SPAdes) | ecosystem: Environmental > Terrestrial > Soil > Tropical forest ... | reverse complement strand
GGCTGGCTGCATCTGGCCCATGGGGTGCGCAACACCGCGGCGGGCCTGCGCTATGTCCTCTACATGTTCATGACGGACCTGGCCGAGCCCTGGCGCCTCACCCATGCCCCGAGCGGCTACTTCATCGCGCCGGAAGGTACCGAGCGGGTTGGCGATGTTTCCAATGTCGCTTTTGCCAATGGCTGGATCGTCAACGAGGACGGGCAAGTATTCATTTACTATGCTTCTTCAGACACAAGGCTGCATGTGGCAACCTCGAGCGTGGAACGGCTGATCGATTACGTCACTAACACCCCGCCCGATCCCCTCACCTCCGCCGCTTGCGTCCAGCAGCGCAGCGAACTCATCGCAAAAAATCTCAAGCTTCTGGGAAAATGAAGCCTGCATCTGCCGAATAAAAAAACACCCCGGCCTTGCGGCCGGGGTGCCAGGAAGCATCGCTCGGTGGCGATTAGAAGAACGTGATGTAGAAGGCGATCACGAACAGCACTGCTACGATAGAAAGCACCACATCGATGGCGCCCCAGCTGGCGCGGGTAGCCGCCTTTTCTTCCGGCGTAGCGCCATACCACGTAAAGCGGACGGTCTTGGGATCCGGCGCCTTGGTGGCAAGACTGACCACCACCATGATGAGAGCGGTCAACACGAACAGGATCTGGCAATAGTACAGCCAGTTGATGTTCCACAGCGTGAAGATGAAGCCGTTCTCCGCCTTGATCGGGGCGATGGCAGCATCATACGCAGCCTGAGTGATCTGACCGGCAAAGAGCTGGCGCTTCAGCCCCAGGACCAAGCTGTCATAGCCACGCATATAGATGTCCGCAGCGAGACGGGAGAAACCGCCAATCACACCGAAGACAAAGGCGATCAAGGCACCCTTGGCATTGGCACGCTTCCAGAACACGCCGAGGGCAAAGAGCACGACAATGGCCGGCGACAGATAGCTCTGTACGCTCTGCAGGTAGGTGTAGAGGTTCGAGGATAGCGCCTTGATCACCAGCACCCAGCAGATGCCGACGCCGACAATCACGGCGGTGGCGATACGGCCGACAAAAACTTCGGTCTTGCCGCTGGCGTTGGGATACCACTCGCGGAAGAAGTCCATAGTGAAGAGCGTGGCCGACGCGTTGAACTTCGAGCCCAGAGAGGCCATCAGCGCCACGATCATGGCGCAAGCCACCATGCCGCGCAGACCATGCGGCAGGATCTGCGCCACCATCGAGGTATAGGCGGCATCGCCAGAGGTGGTGAAGCCGGAGCCGGGCGTCTGGGTGAGCGCATAAGCGATCATGCCCGGCACCAGGAAGATGAAGACCGGCGTCAGCTTGAAATAGGCGGCCAGAATGGCACCGCGGCGGGACTGTTTCTGATCGCGGCCAGCAAGAACGCGCTGAACGATGTACTGGTCCGTGCACCAATACCAGAAGCCGATGATCATCGAGGCCGGCAGCACCGCGGCCCAGCTCCATTCCGGATCATGGAAAGAACGGATCAGGTGGATGTTCTTGCCCGCGGCATGCACCGTGGCATTCCAGCCCGCAACCAGATCACCATGACCCAGCACATGCAGACCCGTCCACAAGATGCAGAGCGAGCCGAAGATCAGCACCGGCGCTTGCAGCACCGAAGTGTACATGATCACGCGCAAGCCGCCGAGCACAGTGTAGAGACCTGTTGTGAAGGCAAGACCAAGTGCGATGACCCAAAAGACATCGATCTGGAAGCCGAAGAGATCGACGCTGTTGATGCCCAGCAGAGTGCGCACTACCACGTCACCGGCATAGATGGTCGCCGCGATCTTGGTCAGCACCAAACTGGCGATGGTGAGGAGCGACAGCACGTTCCGCGAGCCACGCGAAAAGCGCAGTTCGAGGAATTCCGGCATGGTGAAAACCTTCATGCGGTCATAAAGCGGCACGAAGACCCAACCCAGGCAGAGGATGATCCAGGCCTGCATTTCCCAATGCGCCATGGCCATGCCGGTGGCAAAACCGGCACCCGCAAGGCCCACCAGATGCTCAGACCCGATATTCGAGGAGAAGATTGAAGAACCAATCTGCAGCCAGCCGGAATCCCGGCCTGACAGGAAGTAATCCTTGCCGGAATTGGCCTTTTTGCTCATCGAGGCCACGATCACGGCAAGCATGACCAGAACGAAGGCGCCAACGACAACCCAGTCGATGGCATTAAACACAGGACCGTGAATGGCCCCGCTTGGTGCTGCGGTACTCATGGAAACGTTCCCCTCACTGTTTTCGCTACTTCCGCTACGCGGCTAAGCGCGTGTTATTTTTGTCCGTAATACGCCTTGGGCCCATGCTTGCGCATGAAATGCTTGTCGAGCAGGTCCTGTTGCATCTCACCGCTGGCCGGCACGATCTGCAAGGAGAGGCTGGCAAGCTTTGCGACATATTCCAGGATCGCGGCATTGTGCACGGCATCATGCGCGTCCTTACCCCAAGCGAAGGGGCCGTGGCTGGCCACGACCACGCTCGGCTTGTGCATGGGATCGGTGTTGCCGAAGGTTTCCACGATCACATCGCCGGTCTTGGCTTCGTAATCGCCGGCGATCTCTTCGGGCGTCATCAGACGCGTGCAAGGAATATCGCCATGCCAGTAATCGGCATGGGTGGTGCCGAGCGCCGGAATGGAGCGCTTGGCCTGGGCCCAGGCAGTGGCATAAAGGCTATGGGTGTGAACCACACCGCCGATTTTTGCAAAAGCGCGATAGAGCACGAGATGCGTCGGCGTATCGGAGGACGGGCGCAGATTGCCTTCGACCGTTTTGCCGGTTTTCAGATCCACCACCACCATATGCTCGGGCTTCATCACATCATAAGAGACGCCCGAAGGCTTGATCACGACCAAGCCTTTTTCGCGGTCGATGCCACTGACATTGCCGAAGGTCTGGATGACAAGGCCTTCCTTGACCAGATCCAGATTGGCCTGACAGACCTCTGCTTTCAGCTGTTCCAGCATCTCAGCCCCGCGCCGCCGAGCGGATGTCGATCAGCCGCTTCATGACGGTGAAGAGATTACCCTGCCAAGCACTGGTACCGAAGGCATCATGCAAGGTGCGGTAAATGGCGTAGAGGTCCTTGTAGACCGCGTGCGCCTGCGGATTGGGCTGGTAAACCACATCTTTCAAACCGGTCATGGCGGCCTGGGCCGACGCGAAATCCTTATGCGTGCCCGCCACGACGGCAGCAGCGATGGCAGATCCCAGTGCCGGGGTCTGGGCCGAGCGCGAGACCTTCATCGGGCGGCCGGTGACATCGGCATAAAGCTGCATGATGAAGCCGTTCTTTTCGGCGATACCGCCGCAATTGACCACATCATCGATCTTCACACCGTATTCTTCGAAACGGTTGATGATGGTGAGGGCGCCAAACGCGGTCGCTTCCACCAAGGCACGGTAGATTTCGGCCGGTTTGGTGTACAGCGTCTGGCCGATGAGCAGGCCCGTCAAACGCTGATCGACCAGCACGGTGCGGTTGCCGTTGTTCCAATCGAGCGCGATCAGACCGGTTTCACCCGGCTTCAGCTTGGCCGCTTCCTCTGTGAGTTCGACATGGCCGAGGCCGGTCGGGTTCACATATTCGACGAACCAATTGAAGATGTCGCCCACCGCCGACTGACCGGCTTCCAGGCCGAAATAACCCGGCAGCACAGAGCCGTTGACGATGCCGCAAACGCCCGGGATGTCAGCGAGCTTGTCGGTGTTGGCTTTGACCGAGATATCGCAAGTCGAGGTGCCGATGATCTTGACCAGCGTGCCCGGCTTGACGCCCGCGCCAATAGCGCCGAGATGGCAATCGAAAGCGCCAACGGCAATCGGAATGCCCGCGGTGAGACCGGTCTTACCAGCCCATTCCTTGGAAAGACCGCCCACGGCGCTGTCGACAGCTTTGACGCGCGGCGTCAGGCGATCACACAAACCGGCGAGCTTGGGATCGAGATGGCTAAGGAATTCCTTGTCCGGATAACCGCCCCAGGCAGCGCTGTACATCGCCTTGTGACCAGCGGCGCAGATGCCGGCGATGAATTTCGACGGCGCCAGCGTGTCCGACATGGCGGCGGGCACGAAATCAGCAAGTTCGATCCAGCTATACGCGGCATCGAACACATCAGGGCGTGTGCGCAGGCAGCGCAGGATTTTCGAATAGAACCATTCGGAGGAATAAACCCCGCCGATCACCGCCACATATTGCGGGCGGATCTTATGGGCGAGTTCGGTGATTTCCGCCGCTTCGGCCCAAGAGGTGTGGTCCTTCCACAGCCACGCCATGGCGGCCGGATCGTTCTTGTATTTGTCGTGCAGCGCGAGAGGAATGCCATCAGCATCCACCGGCATGGGGGTGGAGCCGGTGGTGTCGACACCGATGCCGACAACCTGATCAGGCTTAAAACCGGGGACGGCTTTGGCGGCAGAAGCTAAAGCTTCGCGAATCGTGAGTTCCGCACCTTTGAGATAATCAGCCGGATGCTGGCGGGCGACGTTGGGATCCTTGTCCAGGATCACGCCTTGATGGCCATGCTCATAAACCCAGATCGCGGCGGCGATTTCGCGCCCGTCGGCGGTATCGACAACCAAAGCGCGGACGGAATTGGTCCCGTAATCGAGACCGATGGTATAACGACTGCCCATGTTCTTGCCTTAAAGGGTCCTTCCCCGAACCACGTAATAAAGCGGCGCCTCCCGGCGATCACAGACCGGAAAGCGCCACCCAAGCTTTAGATCGTCCAGCCGCGATTGAGCGCGTAATAGACTTCGTTGAAACGAAGCTCTTTCTGGAATTCGGAAACGTCGGTCTTCGCGTTGATCGAGACATATTCGATGTCGGCGATGGTCGCGAAGTCTTCCAATACTTCCGAATTGACTGCCTTGCTGAAAGCGGTGTGATGGGCGCCGCCCGCATAGATCCAGCAAGCGCAGGATTCTTCCAGGCTCGGCAGCGGCTTCCACATCGCTTGGGCGACAGGGAGCTTCGGCATCGCATGCGGCGGGGTGACAACTTCGAGATCGTTGACCAAGAGGCGGAAGCGGTTGCCGAGATCGATCAGCGACGCGCCAACAGCGGGACCAGCCGGGGTGGTGAAAACCAGGCGCGCCGGATCCATCTTGCCGCCGATGCCAAGGGGATGGGCTTCCAGCTTCGGCTTCTCGGCCGCGATGGAGGGGCACACTTCCAGCATATGGGCGCCGAGCACCAGCTTGTTCGCCGGGTCGAGGTGATAGGTATAGTCTTCCATGAAGGAGGTGCCGCCCTTGAGGCCGGTCGCCATCACCTTCACGGCCTGCACCAAGGCGGAGGTCTTCCAATCGCCTTCGGCGCCAAAGCCATAACCATCAGCCATCAAACGCTGCACGGCGAGACCGGGAAGCTGTTCCAGACCCCAGAGATCTTCGAAGGTGGTGGTGAAGCCCTTGAAATCACCGTCTTTCAAGAAGGCGCGCATGCCAAGTTCGATGCGGGCCTGCTCGCGCACATGTTTGGCGCGGCTGCCGTTTTTCCTGAGATCGCTGGTGATGTCGTAAGTGGCTTCGTATTCATCGACCAGCTTGTCGATCTCCTTGTCGGAGATGGCGTTGATGACCTTCACCAGATCGCCAACCGGATGATAGTTCACCGAATAGCCGAACTTGTATTGCGCCGAGACCTTATCGCCGTCAGTCACCGCCACTTCGCGCATGTTGTCGCCAAAGCGGGCGAATTTCGCACCCTGCCAGGAAGCCCAAGCAGCGGCGGCGCGGGCGAAGGCGCCGATCTTTTCCTGCACGGCCTGCTCCTGCCAGAAACCGACCACGACTTTCCGGTTGAGGCGCAGACGCGTCCAGATGAAGCCATGCTCGCGATCGCCATGAGCGGCCTGGTTCAAATTCATGAAGTCCATATCGATGGAACCCCATGGAATGTCGCGGTTGTATTGCGTGTGCAGGTGAACGGCCGGTTTCTTCAGATTCTTCAGGCCGTTGATCCACATCTTGGAGGGCGAGAAGGTGTGGCACCACATGATGAGGCCAATGCAATTGGGAGCATTGTTGGCTTCGGCTACAAGCGCACTGACCGATTCCGGCGACACCAGAACCGGCTTGAACACGACCTTCGCCGGGATGGCGGAACTTTCGTCCAGCGCCTTGGCGATCTGCGTGGAATCGGCGGCGACCTGTTTGAGCGTCTCAGGCCCATAAAGATGCTGGCTGCCGGTGACAAACCACAATTCATAATTGGCGATCTTGGCCATGGGGCACCTTAGGGGCTGAAAGCTTCTTCTTTTTCTTATCACAGCCCTTTTGGGCTGGCACGGAAAAAATCAGACAAATCCCCTTCCGGCTTTCCGGTTGATGTCAGCAATCAAAAGCGAATGGACTGAAATTCCTGGCTTTTTTGCGCGCGTACAGGCGCCTTGCGCGAAGCGGACCGCGCGGCAAGTTGCTGCACAAACAGTTGAAGGCAAAATCCCGAACGGGATCAGCCGTGGCGGCCGGCTTTGGCGGCGCGGCTGCGCGCCTTGGCCCGCTGAGGAACCGGGGTATCCTGCAAAGCCAGCAGAACCAGATTGCTCATTTCCTGACGGGCCCGATCCGCATCACGGTCGGCAATGGCCTGGAAAACGCGCAAATGGTCCGGCACCGGATCGCGCGGCAACGGCCGTTCGCGCTGCTTGAACATGGTGGTGGTATTCACCGCCGCATTCACCCCTGTGGTCAAGGATATAATGTAAGGGTTGCCGGTGGCAGCCAGCAGGGTGGCGTGAAAGTCCTGGTCGGCCTGACGCCCATCGGAGGTGGCGAGAGTGAAGCGAGCCATGCGTTCGATGGCATCGCGCATCTTGTCGAGATGCTCGGATGTGCGGCGCTGAGCCGCCAAAGCGGCTGCCGCCGATTCCACGATATTGCGCAATTCGAACAGGCTTTCGAGCAGATCGAGGTCCGGCTCGCTTTCGAAAGCCCAAGCCAGCACATCAGGATCCAAGAGATGCCAGCGGTCACGCGAGGTGACTTTGGTGCCGACTTTAGGCTTGGATTCGACCAGCCCTTTGGCAGAGAGAATACGCACCGCCTCACGATAGGCCGTGCGCGAAACGTCGAGCTTTTCTGAAGACGCGATCTCACCAACCAAGAGATCCCCCGGCTGGTATTTTCCCGCGGTGATGGCAACCCCAAGATCGCGTGCGATCGTACCGTGCAGCCGCAGCGCTTTGCTGACCGGGCGCATCCGTCCGAACGGAACGAGTTTCTTCATGCGAATCCCCTCTCGGGCACTATAAACAACGGAGCGAACCATCCAAACCAGTCTCCCAACCAGAAGGCGGCCAAGGGCTGATACTCCGCCCAAAGAGGGTACTACCAAATTTGTCTGAGGAAAAAGAGCGTTTCAGCGCGGCAGGCACGAAAGCAAAAGGGCGGACCCAGAAGGCCCGCCCTATTCTTCTTATTTCGCCGTGCGGAACAGAAGCACGGTCTCGGTGTGATAGGTCTGGCCGGGCCGGAGCACGGTGGAAGGGAAGCCCGGCTTGTTCGGAGAATCCGGGAAGTGTTGCGTCTCCAGGCAAAGACCGGTGCGATGCTTATAGACAGTGCCTTTGCCGGCCGGTTTGCCGTCCATGAAGTTGCCCGAATAGAACTGCACGCCCGGCTCGGCCGTCTGGACTTCCAGTACGCGGCCTGTTGAGGGGTCTTCCAGAATCGCTGCCGTGGCGAGCTTGCCGGTGCTGTTTAAAACCCAATTGTGGTCGTAGCCCTTGCCGAATTTCAGCTGCTCATTGTCAGCCCCGATCCGCGCCCCAATGGCCGTCGGCTTGGTGAAATCGAACGGCGTGCCTTTGACGGGCTTCAATTCGCCCGTGGGGATCAAGGTCTTGTCCACCGGGGTGATGCGGTCAGCTTTGATGGTCAAGACATGATCAAGGATCGTCTTGTCCGGAGTGCCGGTGAGATTGAAATAGGTGTGATTGGTGAGATTGACCACGGTCGGCTTGGTGGTGACCGCTTCATAGGCAATGGCGAGCGCGTTGTCGTTGCGCAGCGTGTAGGTGACATGCACCGTGAGCTGGCCGGGATAGCCCTCTTCGCCATCGGCACTGATATAAGTCAGCTTGAGCGCGGAACCATCCTTGGTTTCCACCGCTTCAGCCTTCCACAAATGCTTATCGAAGCCCTTCACCCCGCCATGCAGGCTGTTGGGGCCATCATTGGTGGGAAGCTGATAAGTCTTGCCGTCCAGGGTGAACTTGCCCTGAGCGATGCGATTGCCATAACGCCCGATGGTGGCACCGTAGAAAGGCACGCCTTTGACATAGGGATCGACCGTGTCGAAGCCCAAAACGACATTGGCGAGCTTGCCATTACGGTCCGGCTCCTTGAGCGACACCAGCGTAGCGCCAAAGGTCGAGATCTTGGCCTCGACGCCATTCTTGCCGGTGAGCGTATAAATTTCGACAGATTTGCCATCGGCAGTCTTGCCGAACGGCGCTTTGGTCACGGCCGCATTGGCGCCGACCACCAAAGAAGCCACAGCTATAGAGGTCATGATACCTTTCAACATCCGTGCGTTCCCCATGCCTTGCGAGGGCTATTTTTGAGCTAAGCTCCGCCATTATGTCAGACATAAGCGGCCCAGGCCATCACTTCTTTTTGATGGCATGGCCCAGCCAGCGGCCGCAGGAAGTTCCGCTTCGAGGAGTGCCGCGGCACCTGTCATCAGGATTGTTCGCCCGCGAGCCGGCTGTACATCGCCCAATCTTCCGCCGCCGCAACGGTCACCGCGGAAGCAAGAGCCTCGATGTCTTGGTTCGGCGGCAGATGCGGCCCCACTTTGCGCAGTTTGCCGGCGGCAAAAGCGGTCGACAGACGTGCCAGACGCTCGAGACTGGCACCTTCAGCAAGACCGGCACAAAGCCCTGCCACCATGGCATCGCCTGCGCCCACACTCGAGACCGCACCGACTTTCAGGGGCGCCGCAAACAGCGCGCCTTCTTCCGAGACAAACACCGCCCCCTCGCTGCTGAGCGACACCACCACCAGCGCAATACCTTTGGCGTGCAGCGCACGCGCCTGTTTCAGAAGCGCCGCATCATCCGGGATGGGGCCCATGACGGCGGCGAGCTCGTCGCGGTTGGGTTTGACGGCAAAAGGCAGAATGGCGCGGCCCAGCGCTTCCGTCAGCGGCTCACCGGAAACGTCGAGCAGCACGCGCGTCCCCCGCCCTTCCCAATCCTCGGCGAGATCGGCCCAGATCGTGTTGGGCATGCCAACCGGCAAGCTGCCCGACAGCACGATAAGAGTCGGTTTCAAGGCCAGGAGGCGATCATTCAAGCGCGACAACAAGGCAGGATCGATGGAAAGCCCTGGCAGATTGATGTCGGTGGTGCGCCCGCCCGGTTCCGCCAGCTTCACATTGGTGCGTGTCTCGCCCGGCAGACGGATAAAACCATCATTGACGCCTTTGCTGCGGAAGAGCGCCTCGAAAGCACTGGCATTGCCCGCCCCCAGAAAGCCGGTGGCGGTGACATCAGCCCCCCAATCGGCCAGACAAGCCGCCACGTTCACACCCTTACCCCCGGCATTGAAGAGCGCGGAATGGGCGCGATGCACTTCACCTGGCGCCAGCGCGTCGAGCCCCACCGTGAGATCAATCGCAGGGTTCAATGTGACAGTGACAATGCGTTCCGATGCCATGGCGGCCTCCTTGGAGCGCGTCTTCGTCGCAAACTGGCGCGCCCAGAAAGTGCCTTTAGATAAGGCAAGCGCCGCAGGGAGGCTACAGGGAAGACGGCCGTTCCAAGACGACTCTCATTCAGGCCCCGCGGCAGCGGCACCTTGATAGCTCATCTGCGTCCACAGCAAACGCCCCCGGCCAACCGCTGCGTCATTCAGCCTAGGACACGGGCTGACCAACTCTAACGTTACCCCGCAGCAGTTTATCGGTAAGCCACGCACGTGTAGGCTCTTCGATCAGTTTTGTAAGAACGATGGTGAGTAAAATCGCTACTGCAAGCGCTACGCCGAATTGCAGCATCTCAGACCAACCAAACATTTTTCCCACCCAATTTACTGCTCGACCGACAGGAAAATGCAGGCAATATACGGGATAGGAAAGCCACCCTAAAAAATGAGCAAGCTTGGTCTCGATTTTACCCTTGCACGTGATGGCACTTCCCCAAACCACCAAGACCGGAGCAATGATCAACAAAACAGAGGCCGGGTAGAGTCCCTTAATTGCGACAGGGAATGCCAACACGAGAACCAGCACGCCATAAACAAGATAGGAAGAAGGTGGCAAACTGCGGCCCAGTCTACCGAGCATCTCATGCAGGTTTGAGCCCTTATCGAGCAAGCTCTTGAACAGCAATACACCCAGAGAAAAACCGAATAACACACGTGGGAAACCTGCCATAAAATTCGTCCCACCCCAGCCCCCCCCAAGGTCACATCCCCATTCTTTATCGATGAAGTGCGCCAGCGTACCCATTATGATAAATGCGACGTAAGAGCATCCAATCAACACCATCAACGATTTAGACTGGAACCGAACCAGCCAAATGAATGCCACACTCGCAAACATTTCAAAAAAAAGAGACCAGGCAGGCGGGTTCGCCGGAAAAGCTTCACCCACGATGATCTTGGTATCCATTGGCGGCACCAGACCGAAATTGTTCAAGAAGGGAATGAATGCAGAGTTCTGAACAAAGGCGGCGGCAACAGCGCGATACGAAATCGTCGCCGATGGTGTGTTCACCAGGACTGCGAGGACGATCGTTCCCAAAACAAGCCCCAATAGGAACATGGGATAAAGGCGAATAACGCGCCTAATTAAAAATTCACGCAGACTCATACCATGTAACAACCGAGAGCCGTAAGCATGACAGATAACAAAACCACTCAATATGAAAAAGAAGTCCACTGCGAGAGTTGCGTTGTGAAACAGTGAAACTTTTGGCATCCCCGGAAGGAATGCAATCTGATGGCCGGAAAAATGGAACAGCATCACAGCAATGGCTGCGATGCCGCGCATTCCATCCAGCACGTCATAGCGAGACTTCTGCATCACTCCTCCCCAAAACCGGCCAATTATCGCGATAGTCATGGTAGCGACCAGCAAGTAAACTGCAACACCTCTCCAACAACAGGTGTAGCAAATCAGGCTGCACAAAGCCGTTGCAGACAATCGAGCACGCAGCGTTACCGCCGTTATGCAAAAATCACTATGCTGCTTTTGACATATTCACACGCCGACGAGCCCCAGAAGATCGTAAGCCGATCAACCAAATTCGATACATCGCCAAGCGCCTACCAAGAATAGCGCAGCCAACCAGAACCCGAGCGCTCTTACGCAAATAACAATGCCCCGAAAGATACCGCTAGGGAATGTTTTTATTCGCTATCGGCGAATTCGTTCCTAAGTGATGACTTTGAATTGCGCTTGCTGCCCAAAGCGAAAGCACTTAATCAGCAGCGTTTAGTCAATATCGCGGAGCTTGTTTGTGACGGAAGCCGACATCATTATTACGCGACTACAATTTGACTTTGCGGAATGTCAAATACTAACATCGATTGTATCAAATTGTCGTGGCGTTCTTTGGGCCTCTTTTAGTTGAGATATTCCGGTGATTTAATGTCAGATAGTATTAATGACATTGATGGAATTTACGTGGGTAGATCTTTTCTCATATTCTCTGGTCATGATTACCGTTCTCCACGAAAAGCCAATATGCATTTCATTGCTGACGAGCTGAAGAAGCTCTCTCAAGGCGGGAATGTGCGATTTGCTTCCGTAGGGTTTAGCCCGCTTTCCCGGCTGAAAAGAGATCCTCGCGTCTCTCTTTGGTCAAAAGCGAACAAGGTGGAAACCGCAAACGGCATCGAATGCTACTTATGGCGAACACCCCTCCACCCTTTCAACCTTCAGTCGTCAGCGCTGCGCGGCATTGAACGCGTTGTCTACAAAGCTTATCCGCGCTGGGCACCGCCGGTCCTGAAACAGTGGATGGCGGAAGCTGATTTCATCGTAGTCGAATCCGGCATCGGGCTTGTGTTCTTGGATATGATCAAGAGCTTGGCTCCTGAAGCCCGCTTGATCTATATCGCTTCAGATCTTCTCGAAACGATAGGTTGCGCTGGATATCTTTGTGAGGTGCTCCGCAGTGAGGCGAGGAGCTTCGACCTTATCCGTGTCCCGTCAGAGGTAATGCTCCCTTCATTCCCGAACCATTCGGCCTGCGGAGTTGTTCCTCACGGCATCGACCGCTCGATACGCGACATCGAATGCCGGTCACCTTACCGGGGTGGGGTAAACATCGTGTCGGTAGGCTCTATGCTTTTCGATCCGAGTTTTTTCGAGATCGCCGCGCCACGATTTCCCGACGTTACCTTCCACATCATTGGCGGAGGCAAGAAGTCCTTCGAACTGAATATTCCGAACGTGAAGGTCTATCCAGAAATGCCGTTCCGGGAAACGATCGCCTATATCAAGCACGCCCAGGCAGGCGTTGCTCCTTATAACGGCAACGATATCGCTCCCTATCTCGCAGACACATCCATGAAGCTGATGCAGTATGGTTTTCTCGGAGTGCCCGCGATTTGCCCAAGCCAAGCTGTTGGCAATCACAGCGGCCGCTTCGGATACGAGCCAGGCAATGCGGCTTCCATCGAGCATGCTGTGCGAGAAGCGATCACCTCGCCCCGGTTCGTGCCGCACGAATATCCGACATGGACCGAAGTGGCTGAGCGCATTTTGGACCATATTCGGCCCAAGAGATCTGCATTGGCGCGCCCCTGAATTTCCTTGTAACGGCAGGCTGTCGCCATCACAGCGCATTCATATCCCTGGACATGCGAGCCAGAACATGCGGGACAGGATAAAACCGACCGACCGGCAGTCAGTCTAGTATGTACGACTGTTTGGTGCCGCGTCAGCAAACTATTTGGGGGCTATTCAAATGAAGATTGTTGTCTCTCCAGGACCGACTTTCTCCTCTAATCCGTTTTTCAATCTCTTGAATGAAGAAATGCGGAAGAAGGGACATGGCATCTTCGCCCCACGCCTCCAAACCATGCTTCATGCCGATATCTTTCATGTCAACTTTCCGGAGCATTTCGTATCCGAGCGCAAAAACCTGTTTGCAGCCGCAATCTCCGCTGCAGCCATGCTGACACTCATGCTCATCCACAAAATGCGCGGTAAGAAACTTGTCTGGACCGTGCATGACGTACTGCCTCTGAGAAACAGATATCCGGCATTGTGCGAAACCTACATGCGTGCCGTAAAATCGATGGTCGATCTATTCGTCTTTTTGAGCGATACGTCGCGCGCAGTTTTTGTCGAGCAAAATCCTTTGCTCCGCGCGAAATCGATGATTACGCTGTTTCATCCAGGCTTTCCAACCGAAGTTCTTACCGCCCAGGAACGAGCGGCAGCCAGAGAACGCCTCGGTGTTGCACCTGACGAATTCGTGGTCGGCTTTTTGGGAGACATAAAGCCTTATAAGAATATCGAATTTCTGGACAACATCCCGGACACCCTGCCGGACGGCAGACCGGTAAAGCTGCTGGTGGCCGGTAAAGCCGATAAGACGGATATTAATGCATTCGAAGCCGCTCTGGAGAAGCGCGGAACCCTGCGTATTAACAGGCGCATCGATGATGCAGAGCTAATGGTCCTGATCCAAGCTGTGGATTTGGCTGCGTTACCCTATCGCTGGGGATGGAACTCCGGCTTGCTGATGCTGGTGCTCTCCTGTGAGCAGCGGTGCTTGGTATCGGCTTTACCGATCTTCAAGGAGCTCGAGCCGATTATTGGCCGGAGCTGGATCAAAACCATTGATATTAACGCTCCTGAAATCCGCCAGATGACCCCGGGCGTCTTGGGCAACATCGCATCTCAGTCCGTTCATGCTCCCGAACCATTGCAGGCGTTGCGAACTTATTTGGACGCACATACCTTTGAGAAACTCGCAGACAAGCTGCTCGGGCTCTATCGGGCCTGAGGCCAATTTGCGCGAGCCCGTTGCGACTACTTGCTTCCATGGGGAAAATGCAGCCTCGCGTGGCGGCATTGTTGCGGGCTAACTACGGATCCGCGCTCGAATAGAATTTAGCACCGGCATCACCGCAGACAGATCATCGAGATACTGAAGCATGCGCTGACGCAGAGCCAAAGCCAGTAGGCCTAGATAGATCAGCCCTCCGGCGGGGACCAGAATGAGCACCGCAACTGGCGCCTTGTAGGCATGGAACACGGTGAACCGGAAAAGCAGGAGAAGCCCAGCCATCCCGGCAGCGGCAATCAGCGCCGGTGCCATGTTTTCCAGCATTGCAAGCATGCGGATGCCGATCGCCCGCTTGAGATAATATAGTTCCAGCGGCAGTAACAGATAGGCGCGAAGAACCTGGCTTGCGGCAACTGCGAGAAGACCAAAGGGCGCCGCGGCCAACGCGAAAATAATGTTTCCGATTAGCGCGGCAGTAAAGTAGTAGAACGAATAGTTGGGGTGTCCCGCGGCAGTCAGGGTCGGCGTCAGCAGATAGTCCAGTGCAAAGGTCACCGCACATAAAGACGCGATCGCCATGACAGGGCCAGCATCCGCCCAACGGGCGCCCAGCATCGCAGCCACCAGATCCGGTGCCAGCGCCCCAGCCCCTAAAAAGGCGGGGAATGCGATAAGGCAGCAAAGACTCGTCATACGCTGGAAGGCGTTCGCGAAGGCTTGTTGATCACCCATCCGTGCCAGCGTCGACAGCGCCACGGTACGGAAGGGAACCACGGAAAGCTGTGTCACCAGCGTGATGAGGTTGTTACCCGTCCGATAAATAGCGAGAGGTGCCGGCCCCAAAAGCGCTCCGATAATGATTGGCGCCACTTGACCGTTGAGGACGATCATTACTTGCGCGCCCGTCATACTTAAAGACGCATGTAAGAATTTTCTGGCGTGCTCCATCGAAAAAGTGAAGCTCGGAACCCATCGCACAACCGCCAAAGTCAAAATGAACGAAAGCGATGCGACGACCACACGATTGGCGACAAGCGCCCAGGGGCCAGCACCGGAAGCAGCCAATGCAATACCGACCACACCAGCCACCATAATCGCGATTATCTGGCGGATTGTCATCGCGCGATAGGCAAATTCGCGGCGAAGCTTAGCGTCGAGAACCTGACGCGCGCTATCGATCAACAGAGTTACAGAAAGAACGGCAAAAATCGGACCAATACCGGCGTAAGCTCCACCATCCAGCAGCGGCGTTCCCGCCACGACGCAAATAAGGCAAAGCGCTGCAGAAGCGCCGACAGTCATCCAGAGCGCAGTCGATGCACGTTTTTGGTCCCAATCGGGGCTCTTCACCAGGAGGTCCGGTAAGCCGGCCGAAAGAAACTGCAGACTCATTTCAACAAAGATTGCCGCGAAAGCGACCAGCCCGAAATCCTTAGGTGCGAGCAGTCTGGCCAGCACCACAAAGATCACAAAATTGGAGAGCTGGTTGAAAGTCGTACCCAGCATCGTCCACAACGCGCTTGAAGCAAATTTCGCTTTGATGCTCATCACTGCCGACTAAAGGTCAAAAAATTCCGCCACCGCCAGGCTAGCTCCGATGAATTCGGAGCCTAGACGTTTCCGATTTCCCGATAGCGCTCGTAGTGTTCGTAGATACTGCGCCAGAGCAACACATTTGTACCGACAGAATGGTTTTTGCCGGCAAGTTCTCGTCCGCTCATCCCCATCTGCTTGACATGTTCCGGCGAGGCCATGAGCAAACGGAGCCAATGCTCAAAGACGTCAGCATCCTTACAGATGTAGCCATTGACTCCATCGACAACAAGCTCGCGATTTCCCGAGCATGGCGTTGCCAGAACAGGAATGCCGAGGCTCATAGCCTCCAACACCGCGATTGGCAGTCCTTCCCACAAGGAGGTCTGCACAAACACTTGGGCTCTCGCCAAACGCGCCACGGCCTCATCGCGAGGCAGCCAGCCCGTGACCCGTATATTAGGAGGAAGTGCACCTGAAACAGGAATTGTACCGCCGCCAATCCATTCAAACATGATTGGCATATCTTGGAGACGCCGCGCCAGTTCCACAAAGAGAGGAAAATTCTTCTGCGGACGGATACTGCCGCACATCGCGGCAACCCACTCCCGCTGACCAGCAATAGCCGGCACCGGCCGCAGCGGCTCGATCATGTTCCTGACAAATGCGGCACGAGTAGCAACGGCTCTAGCATCAATATACTCACCGGCACCGCATGCAACGGTCAAATGAGGTACGCGCCCCAACAACCATTCGGCCGACTTGTAGAACATTCGCGCCGGTCTGGATATGTCCAACCGAAGGAAGGAATACCCATGCGGTGTATAGACAAGAGGCGTTTTGTCGAATAGTGCGGCGACTCTGGCAAGTGCTCCAGCCTTGCTGGAATGTGCATGAACAAGATTGGGCTCCCAATCCCGCACCAACCCCCGTAGTTCGCCTAGGGCTTTACGATCCCGTTTTGGAGAAATAGAGCGTCCTACATCCCAGCGCACCAATCGCGTATTTGCGGGGAACAGCTCTTGGAGGTTCTTTGGCGTCTCCTCCCGCACACCATGCAGCACACAGAACTCAATATCATTGCTGAGTTCAGCGCACAAAATCCGGATAACCTGAAGAATTCCAGTACTAAGCGACTCGACGGCGTGAAGTACTCTCGGCTTCATCTGCAACCTTTTCAATCTAGACAATAGCTGTTAGCGAAAACGACTTAGCTAAATTTCGCGTTGAAGAGCGCCTCGTAGCCTCGCGCGGCATTATCCCAATTGAACTTCCGCATAGCCTCTATGCGCATAACCTTCGCTGGCTCCGTATCGGTAGTTGTGAGCAACCGGTTCATTGCCTGCCCAATCTCATCAATGCTTTTTGAATCGACCAACAAGGCGTCTGGTGGCGCAACCTCAGGAAGTGAGGAGCCATTGGCGGTAACAATGCGGCAGCCGCAGGAAGCGGCTTCCACCACGGGCAAGCCGAAACCTTCATATAATGAAGGGAAAACCAAGCCTAAGCCGGCCGAATATAAGCCGGCAAGATCGTCATCCGAGATCGGCCCGGCATGAATAATGCTGCGATCTTGTTCGATCACACCCTGTGTGGCGAATACACTTCTATTCGATATACGCCCAAACGTTACGAGACGTGCCTCAGGAAACCGCTTCGCAATATTTCCCCAAGCAGCCATTATACGTGGCGTATTCTTCCGGGGATCTGAGCCTAAGAACGCTATGATAAACGGAATTCCGTTCAAACCCAGCCGGTGCAGCACCTCGTCAATCTCGGTTTGCGATCTCCGAAAAAATGCGCGCGCCGGCCCAGAGTGAATAGTGGTTACTCGATCCTCTCTCGCGCGATAATGCTCAATCAACCTGCACCGGGAAAACTCCGATACAGCCACGATGTGCCTAGACGTGCGCACCAATGTTCGCGTCAAGCGATCGTACAATACCGCGAAAGTCCGTGAAAACCATTCCGGGCCATCTACGAAAGCAATGTCGTGAACTGTAACGATGTGATTTGGATGGCTGACAGGACCACTTGTAGACGGGCTCCAAAGTCTCCGGCCCAGAGCGAGAGGGGGGAGAACACATTGTTCCCAAAAATGACCACTTAGCCCAGAAGGCAGCAGGCGCCGTGGCGCGATAAGATCCACCTTTGCCAGACGTGAAATGATCTCCTGCGCCACACGTTTTTGGCCATTGGAAGGGACACGCAAAACACGTGCATTCACGAGAACCGGTTTGCCGGAGGTCATGTTAAAATCGCCTTATGGTACGGTCTTCTTGCATGCCGTGAACCGGAAACAGCCGTCTCGTGACACGCGGGTTTATACGCCCAAGATTAACTGACCGAGCCAGCCGGATGTGTTTGATGTTAATTGGATTACGGATATTCAACGCGGCAAATGCAGCCAAAATGTAAAACAATGGCCCAAGCTCAAAAATTGAAAGTGAAATGGATGCCCCGATGAGGCCGCCAATCATGCCAAAACGAGATGCGCGGCGCAGAATCATCTCCGGCCGATTCCCAGGCGTCATACTCTTCGCCTGGAGCGTGGTCAGCAGGAAAAGGGCATAAAGGCATGCACCAAAAACACCCAGGTTCGACAACAGGGTGAGCACAAAACTGGAAGTTCTCGCCCCGCCAAGTCCAACGCCCAAACCAATGGAATCTAGAAGCGTCTGAAAGGCTCCTTCATTGAGGCGGCTGCGATCGGCACCGGAGTCCGTGCCGAGTTTATTGACTAATGTTTTGTCTATGAGATCATTTACCGTTGAGGAAATTTGCGGCACAAAAAGTACCGCCAGCACAGAGACGGTTACAACAACAGTGAGGATGGCAAAGACAAATAGCAGAGCCTTCCCTTCACTTTGCATCGCGGCACGCTTCACCGCATAGAGACAGAGAACAACCCCTCCGAGCGGAACGGCGATGTATGCCGTGCTCGATGTCGAAATCAGCAATAGAACAAGCGTACAAGCAAACAGAACTCTCGTCAGCCGCTCCCTATACCCACTGAGTACCAGACCAAGCATGATGCCAGCGATTGTCATGCCATAAATCGAATATAGTGAAGCTTCGGGAAAAAATGCAGACAGGCGCTTCATTCCCGCGACGGTGGCGCTTTGCCAAGTCTGATAGTTGGCGCTCCGCAGCCAGTCGATGAGAACACCGGTATTGGTATAGAAGGTAGCAAGATCGATTGCAGATAGAAGGATATGCGCAATACCGAGGTTAACCAGCAAATCCAGAAAAACCTGCTTACGAGGATATGTGCTCGCTAGCGCGCCAATCGCTCCAAACAGGACGACTTCGCCGATGGCATAGAATGTCTGCGTAATATTGCCTGAGCTGAATTGGAGCGGACGTTGCAGAAAGACGCCAATTCCCTCTTCAGAACGGGCGATCGGATAGACCAAAATTTCGTTATAGAAGTGAGGCGCAATCAGGAACGCCGCCAACCCACCATAAAGAACGGCCACAACCAGCCAGAACCCCGGCTTTGGAAATGACAGTGGCGCGATAATCCTATTGTAGCCCTTCGATATCAGGAGCGCTCGAAAAGCAACAAAAGGTGCAAAGAATGGAGCAACAGGTACCGATGCTCCGCCCAGAGCCGGCATATTAATCGCGGCGGCGCTACCGAAGAGCGACAAGTAAACGATGGTCGCAATTGCGAACATCGGACTCGCGAAAAGGCAGATCAGCCCGAGCCCAAGCACCAATAATCCGACGACCGTAGGTTCCACTATCTGCCTCGCCAAGTCATAAACAAACCGATCCCACGCTGGTAGCCGGCCGAGACAGCAATCGAACCAATGATGGCGAAAGTTGTACCGATCACCACCGCACTTGGAAGCCAGACCGAACCAGGAATGCCATGGCTAGAAGCCAGCGGCCGGATGATCGCAAGCGCAGCATTTTGAAATGTCACATGGAAAGCGAGGATCACCAACGTATGCTGACCGATCGTTTCCATAAGGTCCCGGCCAACTCCAATCTTCGCAATGCTCCTGCCTGCGATCATAATGGCGAGCGAGCCTCCAAGCGCCGCCATCAGCGCCAGCATATAAGGCGACATCAGGCGTAGATTGAGATCGACCCTGGCACCGAGCAGATAAGCGACGATCACCACGGAAAACATTACTGCCAAATACCAGAGCGGTATTCGGTGCAGAATGCCGGCCTCCTTTAACAGATACCCGGATAGACAGAAAACGAGAGCTATTGGAACAATCTCGATGCTCCAAGGCCATCCGATGGGGCCCTTACCGGATGGCCAGCGCAGATATTCAAAAGGCGGCGTCCAGATATGGAGTGCGAAATAGGCCAACGACACCAGTACAAACATTGTCAGGGCCACAACAGCAGTAGAGCCAAGCCGACCCCAGGCCTGAAGTACGATGCGAGCAACTAACAAGGCGAGAAACAGCGTCGGTAAAAACCACAGCTGGGATGTCGGCAATGTTGCACCTGTCGACCATATGACACTCGCCGCAGCCCCCAAGACATCGCCATTTCTAGCCACGAGCTTGGCTAGCGCAAACAGTATACTGAAAACAGCGAACGGGATGAGAAGACGGCGAGCAAGCTTTACCAAGGTGGCCGTTTCAGGGTTGAAGACATAGCCGCTAAGAAAAAAGAATGCCGGGACATGGAATAAGAATATGAATTTAACCGCATTGGGCTGCCATTGCGAAAAGGCCGTGTTGTGGCCCAACACTACCAATGTCATAGCCATGCCACGCGCAACGTCGACGGCGCGATCCCTTTTGGGCCGCATCGCCTGACTCGAAGAAAACAAAACTTCGGTGGCCGCTCCCATCAGTAAAGGTTCTTTTCAAGATAGAAGGTGTTCGCAACATCTGCGAAGTAGTATGACTTCTCCGCTTCAACCGACATCTCCACCTTGGTGCCCAAAGTTGCCGCAATCGGGATGTCGTAGTGCACAGCTTTTTCTCGCGCCGCCGCCGTCCAGCGATTTTCGTAAACAACCTTCCCATCGACCGTAATGCGAAACGTTACAGGATCTCCGCGCAACTGGCTTTTTTCAGCTGTACCAACAAGACGCACACTAGATTCAAGCGGCGATGTCCATCGCTGAAAAGGGATAGCCGCATCTGAGCCTCCTTCTCCCGGCCGCATCGATGTATCTCCGATGGCAAGGCCAGGCACCGACAACGCCCCTAGGTAATACGACCAATCGTCAGAACGTTGCTCCAGATCAAAGTGATCACGCCGGTCCGACTTCTTGTAGTAGCCATACACGACATCACCCAAGCGGTCCTTCGGCATCATATAACGATACGAGGAAGCGAGGAGACGATTTTGACGGCTTTCCTGGACGGTGCTTGCACCGCTTATAAAAATCGGCGAGTCGTCAACGTCGAAGCACACACCGGTGGCAGTGTGTTCCGTCGAAATCCTGTGCCCTAAGCTATCAAACAATATGATAGCACTGCCTCCATTGGCACAGAGGCGCGCCGTTTCGGACGCAGACCACACCACGATCGTTTTTTTCTGCTGGGCCTCGAAAACGTGGGCATGCGTTCTGGGGTCTAATGCCAGCCGTCCAACGTAAGCCGCCCCCGCCAGATGACGGATGAGACTACCATATGCGGCATAAGCGGGGGCCGGATAAAAGACGCCGTTGCCCGCCTTCACCAATTCCATTCCGGGGAATTCGCGCTGATCCTTGAACGCATACCAATAAACCCGCTCAAGCCCGGCTGACAGAAGTTGTGTTGTCATCCGTACGAGATAATCGGCGATACGCCGTCCATCTTGACCACCAATACCAAACTCTGTTGCCCAAATCGGCTTCGGGGCATGGTTGTGCTCAAGAAGTGCACGCAAGCTGGTAACAGCTTCTATCACGCCCTCATCATGGTCCTGGTAAGGATGTATTGAAACGATATCGAGATTCTCGAGAGCGCCTGCATCGGCAAGATGCCGGAAATAAGGCTCCGGCATGTGATCCGAAGAAATCCCAACAACGCGGATAGCAGGATATGCGGCCTTGATGGCGGCGTTCGCCGCTTTAAGCATAGCGGTATAATACTGAGGCCGATTAGCCTCGCATGGGCCAGTGCAGAACATTCCGTTATATTCGTTCCACACCTCGACCGCATGAATTTGGTCTGCAAATGGCCGAATGGCATTTACGGCATAGCCTGCGAAAGCGGCCCGCCCCGCATCCGTGAAAGGGGCTAGACCGCCATCGTACAATTTATTGCCGAATGACAAGACGAGAAGAGGCTCTATGCCGTTCTTCTTCAACTCTCCCATATACCCTTTGGCCACGGCAGGGATTTCATAATGATGCGGGGAGAGTTCCACTCCAGACCAGTATATTTCGTCACGGACGGTGCGAACCCCCAAACGAGCTATGAGTGGAACGAGATCCGTACTCCAGCCTTGGGCAAAGTGCGTTACAACGCCGAACCGCGTATCGGTGCCTTGGTATGGCGGTAGGCTGACAACCGGGATGCGGATCTCGGATGCACCATCCGTGGCAACGAGTTCATAATAGCCTTGATCGGGCATTTTGAAACTGAGCGTGCCATTACCTGATGGCAGAGCAACTTCCCCGCTAAGCAGCGTTCGCCCTGGCGCCAGTTCCAGCCGCCATCGCAAAGGCGAAGCAGCGCCGGACACCTCAAATTCTGCCAGACGCGAAGGCTCTGCAACTGCATCATGGCTCTTTACGGTTAGAGCGCCGGCTGGACTCTCGCAAAGAACCATGATGAGACAAGCAACGAGCCAAGCGATTTTTTGTTTCTGTTCCATACACACGAAGAGGCCTTGCCGTTCGCCTATTTCGCCCCTTCCCGAAAAAGGACAGATGGGACCGTGCTGAACAAGATTGCCAAATCAGTCCAATGGTCCCAATTGCGCACATACCAAGCATCCAAGAAAACGCGCCGTTCATATGTCGTATCGCTGCGCCCGCTCACCTGCCATAACCCCGTGATACCGGGCCGGACGAGATGGTAGTAAAAAACGTCTTCGCCGTAATATTGCTCTAGCTCTTTTGCCACGACGGGACGCGGGCCAACCAAGCTCATTTCGCCTTTGAGCACATTGATGAGCTGAGGCAATTCATCGAGGCTCGTGGTGCGCAGAAATTTCCCAACCTTCGTAATACGGGGATCGTTATCGAGTTTGAAATTCGTCGCCCATTGACGCGCCATTTCGGGATCTTCTGCCAGCACACGCGCCAGGATCTTGTCAGAGTCTTTGGCCATGGAGCGGAACTTCAGGCAGCGGAACGGTCGACCGCCATGTCCAATGCGGACATGGCCAAAGAAAGGAGACCCTCCATCGACCGCAATGATCATCGCAAGCACCGCAAACAGCGGCAGCAGGAAGAACAACATTACAGCACTGACGACGATATCGAAAAGCCGCTTGGCGCTGCGCCGCAAAGGCGACATCAATCCAAGCCGAGGCGTAAGCATCACCGAGTTGGAATTCGGCAATGTTTGTACACAGAGCCCGGAGTAAGGCAGTCGCTGTATCGGCGGAACAACGGTATAAGGGATAAGATTAGAGTTCAGCGCATCCATAATGCGATCAATATCGCCCAGCTCCGCGTCATCCGGCGCAACGATCACGATCTCCGCGCCGCAACTGCGCAAAATGCCGTTTATGGCCGTGGCAATTTCCGGCAGCGGCCGCGCGACATCTACATCGAGGCCCGAGCGGAACGCACAAGTGTATCCTACATAGGGGTCCGACGAGAGCAGCTGTTCCACAGTTTCAGGATGCTCTCCATTCCCCATGACAACAGCTCCTACGCGCCAAAGACCAACGGCAGAGAGGAGACGGCGCATCTGTACGCGCGCAACCGGCACAAACAGGGCAGCCGTGGTCCAGAACGAAACAAGCCACAAGCGCGAAAAATTCGATTTGGCTGCAAATTCAACGAAGCCATCGATTAGAAGCACGATCGCGAAGGCGGTCGTCGTTTCCTTAAGATCCTGCTGAAGCGAATTACGGGTCGTATATGCGCCACGAAGTGCGAACCAGCAGCAAACCGCAAAAGTCAGTGCGCCCCAAACAAGAATTCTGCTTCGTAGCTCGTCGCTCGCCATTGCCAGAAATGGCTGCCCCAGAAACCATTCACTAGTAGCGCGGGCGGAAACGGCGGCAATTACGGCCGATAAAAGAATAGCTGCGAGATCCGCGAAAATCAGTGCTCCGGATACAGTGGCCCGGATTACTGAAAGGGACTTACCTTGCTTGACCGCCTTTGAACGCAACGTCTGGGCACTATGCGTCTGAAACGGAAAAAAGTTACCAGAGGGACAATTATTGATGCTCCCCCCAGCGTCTGGATAGGCAAATGCGGCGTCTTTTGCCACAGCTTGAAGGCGTTGTACTCGAGTATCCATGCCTCACCTCGCCAACCTGAAAAGTCCCGTATTTCCAAAACACCTGTACTTGAGAGTTTTTACCTTCTCAGTACCACTATCAGACACATACAAACTCAACTGAGAACACCCACTGGTCCTACTCACATTTCATGCCAAGCAACATTAGGAATGATTTTTCTTGCATCCCTAGTAGATTGATTTTGCCCAGAATTTTCAGCCCATAAACTAGACTGAGATTGCGCCACACCAACACCGAGCAGTGATGCATACAAAAGCGCCACGGCTGGCAGTTGCAGGCTAAAATCTACGCTCGAATGCACTGCGAGCAGCGCAGAAGCCCCAACAGCAGAAACTGCAAAGTATCTGTTCCGGCGCCGAACGCGCGCGCCACGCAGACATATAAAGATCAATAGAGCGATTGCGCACCACATCGAGAAAGCAGCCGGCAAGCCAGCACCCGCCGCAAATTCCAGGTAATCATTATGCGCTTTATCGATAACGTAAGGGTACACCTGGGTCGCATACATCGGATAGGCATCTTCAAAGGTGCCAATACCCAATCCCAACCAAGGCGAATCCGAAATCATCCGTTCGGCGGAGTGCCACAAATTCAAACGCAGGGCGTCAGCTGTATCAGTCGCAAGCAATTGCCCCAACCTGTCGCCCAACGAACCGCCGTAATACACGGTCAACACCAAAAGCGGAGCAGCTGCAAGTACGGCGGCAAATCCCGACCAAACTCTGTGTTTTCTTTGTTTGACAAAGAATAGAGCTACCAGAGCCAGAGTCATGAGGCCAACGAGCGTCGCCGCAAAGCCCGCGCGAGATGCTGAAGCCACAACCCCCGCAAAACACAATAGAGCAGCAACAATCTGAAGCGCACCTCGGCCGAAGCAGTATTGGATCACACTGCGGAACAGAAACGGAGCCCCACGTCCGACCACAATCATTCCGCTGCCTTCAGCAAAAAACCTAGATACCGCAAGAAGACAAACCAAGCCGCAATATGTGGCGAAAGAATTGTGCAACATAAAAGGTCCAGACGGCAGCAAAGACGGAGCTGGTAAACCGTAGAGCAGTTTCACCTGCTGCACACCGGCAGACAGCAGCGCAAATGCATATAGCGCGTAGGCGGACCCGATTAGAACAATGGCACTGACAATAAGCTTTGCGCATTCCGTTTGCTGTGCCATCGCGAACACCAAGCAACCGGCCATAATATAACTGGCAAGCTTCAAAACTTCCGCTTCCGTATGCCAAGGAGCGAGAGAAATCCGGCCGCTTACAGGTGCACCCAAAACATCCGCAGCCATTGACCAGACCGGATGAGCCCATGAAACCGGCACAAAAGGCAGTATCTGAACCCCGCCCCAAATAACTGGCACCGCTGCCAAACAAAAGGAAACGCTCACGATATGCCAATGCGGCGGCAGTATTGCTGGCTTACGAAAGGTTCCGATGACCCACAAAAGGCAACAGAAAGCGATAAGAACCGCCTGAAGACCCGGCGCCCATGCAACAGCACCGCCCAACGGTAATGGCGACCAGGCAAGTATTCCAATAAACAACCACACCGCTGAATTCCGAGCCACGGTCGGGATGATATCTTTGGCGGGAGCGGCCGAGTTGCTGATCACCGCACGCCTCTCTGGGCTCGGGCCAATTTGCGGTTTAACAGACGAATTTCATCCGGTGACAATGAGCGGGAGAACTGTGCGGCTCCCACACCCGTTTGAGCCAGCGGCACCACACCTGCTCTAAGGACGGGTTCTTCCCAGAGCAAACGGGTTTGACTTATAGCGAGCTGCCGCGTTTCAGTGTCGAGGAAATCCCAAAGCAGGCCAGCATCATAAACACGAGCCGCTGCGAGATAGTAATCGTGTGGCGCGAGGACTAGAGCTTGGCCCAAAGCTGCCCCCGCCTTATGTGCATCGATGGTGCGAAGCTCTTCAGCCAAGAGGGTCCATCCGCGCGCGGAGGCCGGTGCTTGTATCAATCCCTGCCGCAAGAGAGCCACGGCCTCGCGTTGCGAATGACCTGCATGCATTGCCGTTTCGCCACGAATAATCATAGCCAAACCATTCCGCGGGCTAGCATCAGCGAGAGCTGCATTGGCGTTTTTGTATGCGCGAGCCGAAAGCTTAGCACCTTGGACCATATAGACAGGGACGGGAATAGCGGCATCCAGTGCCAACCCGTTTTGAAAGTGCGCAACGCCGAATACTGCCAGCAGTAGAGCGGGCAGAAGCATTCCAAAGCGAATTACAGCAACGCTCTCAATCACTGTAGTATTTGCCGTAGTTGTAATAATTCTGATAGCCGTAACTGTAGTAGCGGAAACGTTCATGATCGGCGCGTGTCAGCACCACGCCCGCCACGCGGGCGCGAACGTCGATCAATGAACGCATGGTCGTGATCGCGGCATCGCGTGGTGTCTTTTCCCAGCGGATGACCAAGAGGACCGCATCAGCCAAGAGACTTAGCAGCTTGCCGTCGTTCACCGGCAGGAGCGGAGAAGAATCGATGAAAACGTAATCGAACTGCGACCGTAGCTGCTGAATTAGATTCTCCATCGCGCGCGATGTCACCAAATCCGCAGGGCTCGGCGGTATAACCGGACAAGGCAGAATGCGCGCTTCGGAACGCGGGTCCTTGTGCAGGCACTCGTCAAGGGGAGCGGTGCCAGCGAGTGCATCAACAATACCCTTAGCCGGATTTTCGAGACCGGCGACCGCCGCAACACGTGGGCGCCGCAGATCGCCGTCGATCACAACGGTCTTTACACCGTTACGCGCCACCGCACGGGCCATGCTGACCGCCATTGTCGACTTTCCTTCACCCGGTCCGGAGGATGTGATGAGTATGACCCTCGGAGGCTTATCGACATTAGAAAGCGTAACACCCAGATGCGCACCGCGGACTGCTTCGGCATAGGACGACAGCGGTTTGTCCATGATCAAATCGGCGGGATTGATCAGACCGTCTTGTTGGCTGACGACTTCCGGGATCGTAGATAACACCGGCACGCGGAGCATAGCCTCGGTTTCAGAAGCAGTCCTAAAGCCGAGCTCGAACCGCTCAAGCGTAAAAGCCAGAATCAGCCCGATGATCAATCCAATCGGGATCGAAAGACCAATAGAAAGAGCCTTTTTCGGAGAACTTGGGCTCAACGGTATTTCCGGGTAGGAAATAATCCTTGCATCAGGTGTCTGGATCCCCTCCTGGCCTTGGGTTTGATTGAGGCGCCCAAGGAAGGCTTCATACATGGCACGTGCGGAACTCGCCGCAGACTGTAGTGCTGTCAGCTGTACCGAAGCCTGATTCTGGCCTGCTCCGCGGTTTTCAGCATCTTTCAAACTCGCCTCTAGCGACGCCACATGCGTGGACGCTACATCGGCATCGTTCTTGGCAGCATCGACGAAACGCTGCACCTCTTCCCCAATCTTGGCCTCCAAATTGGCCTTCTGCGCTTGCATATCGAGGATCTTGGGATGGCGCGAACCATAACGGGTCGAAAGGTTTGCCATCTCGTTGGTGAGTTGTGTTTCCTGGCTGCGCAGATTCGAAATCAACGGCGAGGCAAGCACTTGAGCCGAGTCGGCAGCCCGGCCTTCACGAGCCAGCGCGGCCAAACGAGAATAGGATGCTTGCTTTTCTGCAAGCTGGGCTCGAGCCACAACAAGCTGGGCATTGATATCAGCAATCTGCTGCTCGACCACCGAGACACCGTTAGCGGTGGTGGTGATATTATGCTCCGCTTTATATTGCTGGACGGCGGCGTCTGCGAGCTGAGCCTTTTTTGAGAGCTCCGAAATACGGCTCGACAGCCACAGTGTAGCTTTCTGGGTCGCTTGGAATTTCGCCTCGAGCTGATCCTCAACATAGGCGTTGGCTATCGCCCCGGCAATTTGCGCGGCTTTGACAGGATTTTCGGCTTCAAACGAAACCTTCATCGCAGTAGAGGCGCCGATCGGATTGACGGTCTCATGGCTAAGTAACCGCCGAATAACTGCACTACGTTCCGGGTCCATCCCGCCCAGGGCAGCTTTCTGTTCTTTGGATGCGGAAAACCAATGCAGCGGATTGAGAGAATTGAAGAATTGCGAGAGGGGGCTTACTTTGGGATTGAATTCAGCATCCCTGTCGAGCTGTAGCTTATCGACAACTCGCCCCATCAGCTCATAGGACGTCAAGATCTGAATTTGATTTTGGATAGTCGATTGATCTACTTGCAAGCCCGACAACACAGCGGCCGTATCTTCGAGGTTGTGCTTGCGCTGGTCGAGCATCACCACCGCGGTCGCAGTATAGAGCGGTGTCATTTCCATCACGATGATAGTCGCTAGAGCCATGACAAGGGCGACCGCCCCCAAAATGATCTTCTGGCGAACACGGATGATGCGTAACAAATCAACAAGACTGAGCCCGGCATGCTCCGGCAGCTGAGCATCCGAAGACGCATCCAGAGCATACTTCTCAGCAACCAGTGCGTTGTTTTGTACGTTTTGTATCGTCATCACCCATACATCGCCAGACAGATCTGCCGGCTCCAGTGTTGCGGGCTTCCGCCCAGGTTATCCGTTCTTCACTCAAACTCAGATGTGCAGAGACAAGCCAATGCTCACGGTGTTGTCCGTGTATTCGAAGGCCGACGATTGGGTTGAGCGCTGGCTGTAGTTATAGTTTAGGTTCAAGCTCGCATATTGGTTCACGAGGTATTTCACTCCGACGCCCGCACCCGGATAATTATCGGTACGGGTCGAGCCGCCGTAGGTCGTGTTGGTATAGGACGCGTGCGCCTGCAGGATGATGTTCGGGCGGAACTCGTAGTCAGCACTGGCGTAGACGCTCTTGTTGTCCGCCAAGGAGACACCGGAGAGCACCACGTCATCCAAAGTGCGCCGACCAGACAGATGCGCGGTCAACACATCCGAAACAAACCAGTCGAGCTGAACGCCGTAGTCGAACCCCGAGATATCCTTCAGAGCCGGTGAGGCAAAATTCTGGCTCAGATAACCGACAAAAACCTCGCCACGGACCAGATGCGTAAGTTGGAGATTTACGCCTCCATCGACGCGGAAGCCGTGCGAAGAACGGTGAACGCCCGAACGGTCCGTCAGCTGATCAAAATCGCGTTCATCGTAGCTCGCCTTCACATACCCAGAATAGCCGGGTGAAAAGTCATAGAAGATCCGGGCGTAACCCTGATACTCGTGCTGGTCGCGGTCATCATTGTTCAGATATCCACCACCGATAAGCGGAGTACGGGTCCAATTGTTGTTGTCGAACGAACCCCCAATTCCAATTCCTAACCGGTCAGGCTGGTAGGTTGCTGACGTGTCAACATGGGCCTGCCAAGAACGATTTGGTGCGGCTTGAAAACCGGCAACGTTGTTTGGGGCCGACCACAGCTCATGCTGCTGGCCATAGGACGCGCTGGCTGTGACGTTAGCGGCGTGAGAGATATCATACCTCCCATCAGCTCCGACCCGCCAATCCGTCAAATTTTCAGCTGTGTACTTGGTAAATGCATAGGTGTTTGAGCCGCCATAAACTTCGAAAAAATGGCGCCCCCATTGCGATTTAATTCGCGCACCCGGGGAAATGGTAAAGAACCAATCCGAGAGAGGCGAGTTGGTCCGGAAAACGTTGTCATCGTAGGAACTGGAAATATCCAGCCCTGGAAACAAGCGAAAACCACCAAGCGGCGTCCCCTTGGCGTCGTAGGCAGGCCGCGCCCGATCCATAACGCCGACGTCCTGTTCGGTCATGCCAACATAGGTCGGCGTCGTACTTTCAGCCATGGCGCCGTACTGCGCGACACAAGTCGCCGCAATCACGGCCGCAGCCATTCTGGCTGCGATCGCTCCGCTCTTCATTAATACCCCTTCGTCCTAAAAAGTTAGATCAGGAGATGCTTACAAGCTCGTGCACGATGGATTGACACAGCCACTCGGTGTGCTGGTCGTATTGCCGGTATTGGACGTTCCATTGCCAGCACCGGTTCCACCGGTTATCGCTCCGGTTACGACGGGACTTCCACCAGCCAAGGACGCCAATGTGGCATATCCCAACGATGTCGCTGCCGATTGGAACGACGACCGTTCCGTCGCATTACCTTCAGCCCCTATTGTCGAAGCAACGGCATTAGCCGCTACCAAATTATTGCCTTGTGCAAAGGCAACGGAGGCTTGTGCGAATGCTGCGCCAATTACAGTCGGAGATACACCCGCAGCCTCGGCCGCTTCCATCACGGCAGATGCGATTGGCCCGGCAACAGCAGCGCCATACAAATTGACTGCAGCCTCGATCGTTTGCGCGATCGCTGCTTGCTTATCCGCATCTGTCGATGCGGCCGCCAGTGCCGTCTGAAGCTGTGATTGAACCGCAGCGATCTGCTCGGCCGTTAGCGTTGCCGCCTGAGCCAATGCAGGTGCAGCTGTAGCAATCACTGAACCGACCCCGAAAGTGACGTTCAGGAGCGTTGTAATTACTGCTGCCGAGACGCTGTTTACCAGTTTCCGTTGCTTGAGACCCAACATACTCAGCTACTCCCATCGAAATCGCAGTCGTACTGCGATGCAAAATCTATTGGCCACAACCCGCTCTTCAACGCAACTCTAATTCTAATGAACGATTCACGACGAGCACTTATACTTTTGAAGACTGTTAATATCGAAATCACCTCGCAAGAACTTGGCCAACCTACTGAGAAAAATAACTTAAACCTAGAGCATTGATTTAGCTACATTATAAATTATAATGCGAATAACTATTATTAACTTAAATGGCTGTCTGCCCATCTGCGAAGCAAGCTAAGCTGACACGATCAAATATATGGGCAACTAATGACATGCGAATAACAGAATAACTGTTGCACCCGATCTACACTGGTTAACCTTCTGAGAAAGACATTCTGTATTGTATCAAACTTGAGACTATTCGGAGCTTCCGATGGGATAGCGATCAAGAATGGCCTGCATCTCTTTGATGACTTCGAAGCAAGCCATGCGATCAACAACCCAAAAGCGCTTGCCAAAAGCGCGCGGTGCAGCCGCTTGATGATATTGGAGTGCGAGCGTTTAACCCAGGCAGCGAAGGGCTCGATCTCTTCGATCCGCGGCACCGTACGGCAATGCGCCATATTCCTAGCAGGAAGCGCTTCATGCCGCTTTCAAGTTAGCTCATCCCCGATTAGAAAATGCGCTCGGCAATACGAATGATGTCCCCAGGGAAAATCCTGGTCGTGGTATCGGCTTTCATGGCCTCTTCCTTCGTACTACCGGCCCGTCGCACATAGACATCGTTATCATTGGCTCGATAGGTGTAACCACCAGCCAGAGCTATAGCACCAAGAACACTCAAGCCGTTTTCGTAAGGATACTCCCCCGGCTTGTTTACTTCGCCGAAAATATAGAATGGACGGTAATTAAGAACTTCAACACTTACTTTCGGATCTTTGAGATACCCTTCTTTAAGAGAGTTGGAAACTTCGGCAACAAATTCATGGATAGTTAGTGTGGCCGCCTTGACCTGCCCCACTAACGGCAGCTGCACCTGCCCCGACCCATCGACAAGGAACTCACCGCTCAAATCCTCTTCGCCATAAACTGTTATTCTCAGCTTATCGCCGGTTCCAAGCCGATAGTGCTCGTCGGTTATTGCTGCTGGAGAGCCAGAAACTACATGCATCGACGCCAAGCCACTCGGAGATGTTATCTGCTGCCCGGCAGAGCTAGGACCAGGTAATTCTTGAGCAAAAATTGGAGCAGCGACCTGCAGGGCAAGAATGGCAGCGAGAATAAGCGCCAACCGCGCCAAGATCCTGGTAATCATGGTTCCTTGCATGCCTAAAGTGAACATTGAACTTGTACCTAGCAAACTTCTTGCCACATTTTCAGCCCGTACGTCATTTGTGCCGTAGGCAGTGGTTCAACCGCCAAACCCACATTTCCCGCAGCCCCGAAAATGCCAACGGAAAATTTTTATATGAAATGAAGCCTACCGAACAACAGGACTGACAACCCTACTTAGCCATTCGTGTCCACAATAACAACAGCCCGCCAACCGCCATACCGACCCCAGCACCACCAATGATGTCGCCCAGAAAATGGTATTGGCCTGTTAGCAAGAAAAACGAAAGAGCCCCGAATGAAAGCACGTAAAGCCATCGCAACTGCGGATAATAAGCCCATAGAACTGTTATAGCCGCTGCGGCCTGAGCACTATGGCCAGATGGAAAGGAATTATAGGGGACCCCAGTTCGAAACCAATAGAAGCCATAAGAGCCGGTGTCCAAAAATGCTGCGGGTAGCATTCGGCCAAACATCGGTTTTAAGAGGTACGCGACCAAACCAGCGCTTACCATCAAAGCGCCCCCCGCTAAGACACTTGCTACAATACATTTGGGCAATGTGCCGTGAATAAATGCAAAAAGCGCTGCTACAGCGATGGCCACAAGGACCAAATACATCATAAATGGTATGTCTGCGTGGATTTGGAGAAGGAATGCCCGCAGATTGCAAACGTGGAATAAAAATAGAGAAAGCGGACGGTCGATCCAATAAAACGATACGACGACAAAAAAACACAGCAGGAAAAAAGTGCCACCCCACAGGCGAAATGCCTTTCGAGACCCGCCAATTGTTGGCAGCACTGAAAAAAAGTCCATATCCACCATTTAGTTTTCTACCTATCACGGCGTTATCATAAAATCGATGACATCAAAGGGCACCATGGCTAAGCGTAAAAAGCTCTTCGTATAGCCAGGCCCGATAAAAAGCTGCAAGGACAGAGCCAAGATAACAACGCGTTCGGGTAACGCCCCCGTGACACGTACACAAGAACTCACCATTGGCGATCTAAGCCTGCTGGTTCTCATGCCACCACGCTCAGAAAATTTTCAGATCGCCGAGCGATATCACCGCCCATTTTGGGCGTTATAAATTCGCACGCAGGGAAATTAGAAAAATGCTGCAGATGCAAAATTCTTCAGATCGAAATCACAGCCCCTGGAATTGGGGAATGTGCGCCAGTCACTTTATTCCGTGGCGCAACACACGCTCCTGTCACAGCAAACATCGAGTTTGAACCCAGCAAACTTCTTGCCACCTTCTTGCACCAAACGGTGGCGGTTACATGTCGGAAGTAGACAGAAACGTATATCGATCCTCAATCAATTTAACAGCCGTAAGGTGGCCCGTCGCATAAGCGCCGGTATCGACCCCAATCCGGTTCGAGCGGATGACCGGTTTTTCAGCAGGGGTGTGCCCATGCACGATCACTTTGCCAAAGTATTGATCGGAAATCAGAAAATCATCCCTGATCCAGAGCAGGTCTTCAGCGACTTGTTCGTCTAGCGGGATGCCTGGCCGGATGCCCGCATGGGCGAAAAAATAGCCGCCAATCTCATGGGAATACGGAAGCCCGGACAGAAAAACGAAATGTTCCCGCGGGAATTTGGTAATGAATTCTTGGTGCGCCCGGCCGATTTCTTTGGCATCAGAGAACATCGGCGGCTTGACCCCATAGCTAAGCAGCGTTTCTGCCCCACCATAGGCCCGCCAGGAAGGATAAATTTCTGGATTCTTTAGGTATTCAAGCACGGAATACTCGTGATTGCCGATCAGCTTCACAATATCCCAGCCCGGCCTGCTCAATTGGATCAGGTGATCAATGACTTGCTTCGAAGCCGGCCCGCGATCAACGTAGTCTCCCAAAAAAATTAGCATATTCCGCTGACAGGCTTGTGCTTCTGCATCGGCCCAAATTTTCTCCAACAAGACCTGCATCAGATCATGACGGCCGTGGATATCCCCGATGGCATAGACGCAAACGCCTTCAGGAATCTGTGGCCGCGGCCTCTTCGTGCCGAATAGACGTGTGAACCAATTTGTTTGCTCTGCCATTTCTACCAGCTCTCGATGGGCTTTCGAGATACCGCATCGTATCGATAAGACCAATAATCCATCGCATACAGATGAGGCCGCCGTTCGTCGAATTGGCTAATCAAGTTGGCTAATCAAGCCATTCAAATTTTAGTCAAACACTTAAAAATTACTCTTTAAATTCAATCACATAGTCTAACTCTGCTGAAAAAGCTCCACCTTTACGCTCCGTCTGCAATTCCCTCGGGAGCGGACGATGGGTTGGGTAAAAGGGTTGGCGGGAGCAGCTGTGGCAGCCTTGCTCGGGGGATGTGCGGCGACACCAGCAGCGATGCCTTCGGTTGGTTTCGCAATCCCGGACGAAAGCAGAGTGGCAGCCCAGCCTGCCGGCTTTGTGAGCTTTTGCGAGCGCTTTGCCGACCAATGCAGAGCGACCCCTGGAGGCAGCCCGCGGATTGCGCTGACGCCTCAAACTTGGCTCCTTCTCAATGCCGTTAATCTCCGGATTAACGACTCGATCTGGCCAGAGGACGACTTCAAGCATTACGGACGGGCGGAATACTGGACAATTCCCACAGACGGCTACGGCGATTGCGATGACTATGCGGTGACCAAGCGCCACAATCTGCTTCAGGCCGGCCTTCCTGCCCAAGCCCTTAGGCTAGCGGTGGTGGATTCCGAGGCTTCCGGGCGGCATGCCGTTTTGACGGTGGCGACAGATAAAGGCGATTTTGTCCTAGATAACTTGACGAGTGATATCAAATCCTGGCGTGCCACCAATTACATCTGGATTGAGCGCCAGGACGCCGCCAATCCCATGAAATGGGTCTCGCTCAACCCGATCTACATGGCTGAACAGCAGGGCGGACAACCGATCGTAACAGGTAATACGCCTACAATGGGCAGTGCTTCGGGAGCAATCGCCTCGAACGCCACCCCATAGGCGGAAAACACCACCGAATAGCTCCCCCTTTGATCCCTATCACGAAGAAAAAACTGGATCTCATCAGAAAGATCAATCGAGAGGTAAGCAAAGCAATCTGGCCGGAAGACGATCAAAAGCATTACGGGCGCGCCGAATACTGGACCATGCCAACAGGCGGGTATGGAGATTGTGAAGATTACGCGCTTACAAAAGCGTAAGGTTCTTATCGACAGCGGATTTTTACGGTGCGCGTTACGGTTAGCTATCGTCTTGAGTCAGAGGTTTGGGCGGCACGTCGTTTAACAGTGCCGACAGATCATGGCGACTTCGTTCTCGATAACCTGACAAACGATCTCGCGAAGAAAGAAGATACGCCTTACGTGTAGATAGAGCGGTAAAGCGCTAAAAATCTGATGAACTGGAAATATCTTCAAACCATTCCCAGAGATGAATCAAGAACTGCTACGGCTGCGATCAAATGAGGCTAACAACCCAGGCAATGAGGACCCAGAGAGCACCGCTTAGCACAAGCCCTGTCGCCAGAATCTTCACGAAAGGCTTGCCCATTTCGTGGTTACGCGCGCTTGGCTCGGACCAGTCCATCTCAAAGGCTTGTGCCAAGCCCATCGTTTCTGCATGAGAAACTGGATTAACCACGGTTACTGCTTCATTCTGGGTCGAAGAGAAAACCGAAGACATGGAGACTCCCCACTGCCTAGCTACGTCGCGACCCTACAGACCTCCCTCCTAACGTGACCTTAACGGGATGATTAGAACGCCACACAAGGGAGAGTGCTTACCGACCACACCCCGCATCAAATGCAGCGATACCGGCCTAGCTCCAAATAGGGCACGCGGGTCCCGCTCTGAATCTGTGGCATTGCTTTTCCGGCATGCCTAACGTCTTCCCAAGCCAATTCTCAACATCGCACTTGGTTTAAAAGAGGCAGGCTAAGCCGCTCTATAAAAGAGGCACGATCAGAATTTGGTCTTCCAACCTGCCGGCTCGTTTCCATAATCAAAGATCAATCGCGTAAAGCGCATGATGGGTGAGGACGAATAACGTCTTTCGATTTTTCCCGCCAATGATGAGCTGCAAGGGACGATCAGGCACATCAATACGGCCAAGCGGCCCTCCGCCCGGCGCGTACACAAAGATCTGGCCATTGGCGATATAGACTTTTCCGTCAGCATCCACTGTAACGCTTTCGCCACCGCGCTCTGCGAAAACTTTGAGATCACTGAGCGCGCCGCCCCGGCCCAGCTTGGCGCTATAGGTCAGAGCCTCCGAAGAGTTGGTGACATAGATGCGGGAGCCCGGTGTTGCAGACGTGAAACCATACGTATCTAGAGCGTGCGAGAAACGCCAGCCGCGATTGTCTGCAGGACCCTGATGCACTGTGCGATAGGCCGGCAATACGAGACTGCCATCAGGCGAAACATATTCCAGCTTCTGTGCCGAACCAGCATCATGAGCGAACATCTCCGCCAAGGTTGTGAAATGGTCACGTGCCGGATCATATTGATCCTTGAACTCGCCATTGACCCACCAGTTGGCTGGTACGGCTATCGCCGCATCCGAGCGGGCTCCACCCGGTGTTGGTTGAATTGGCGTGATCAAACCGTTGGCACCGTTCGGCTTCAGACTGAAAACTGAACCTTCGAAACCGGCGGAGGACAACACCAGCAGATTGTCCGAGTGGTCGACCGCAAGATTGACGGGGTCAAGCGTGTGATCGCTGACTACGCCGAGGCCCTTATCCCGAGACCAGCTGTAGATGCGCTGAAAGAAACGATCGACGAAATACAGCGTACCGTGAGAATCAACAGCGCCGCCGCCGAGCGCAAAGAACCCATCCGCCAATTTCCTGACCTGCTTGCCCATCGCGGGTTCGGCTGGAGCCAGGTTGCCCAACACATCCAGGGACGCAAATTCCCGTTCGCGCACCTTCGAATTATGGATGAGATCCTCGATGGAGTTTTCATAGGGGTATTTGTTGGCACGTAGATAGGTGATGCAGTCACTCCCATCGCAACTGGTATAACCACTCTCGGCGTTCACATGCACATTGCGGAAGTGGATGTTGCTGGCGTTGTAGAGCTGCACCGCGGCCGGAGCTGGCCCTAATGTGCGGGTAACGCGGTAGGCGTGGTAATTCGCCACCAGAATGTCATGGGAATTGCGGATCACCAGTGAGGCGGCATTACGGCTTTCACCATATTCTTCTTCGGTCTGGGGCGCGAGAAACTCCCAATTCGCCACCCGATCGAGGACAATCTCGTTACGCATGTGGTGCTCGACCGACATCTCATAGGCGTGTCCGGGTGTACTGGTATCGGAGATATAAAAACCGGCACTGGCAAAGGTGTTGGGACTCCAGCAAGCGACGAAGGTGCCACCGCCGCCCTTGGTCACCCAAAGGCTCGGATATTGACCATCCCAACGCCGCGCAGGATCGGCATCGCCCGAATGAAAAGCATTATAGGGATCGATCCGTGCGGCTTTCGCCGTTGCAGTGCCATGCCCGCCTTGAAACCGGACATCCTCGACAAGCGAATTTTCCCCGGCCATCCACAAAAGGGCAGTGGCGCGCGGATTGATGCCGCCACCGGACAGACCAATCCCCGACACGATGGCATTACCGCCTTCAGCCGATTGGATCAGCGCTTTCGGTCCCAACACGCCCTGATAAGCAGGCGAGTTGTCCGGCAAAATGACTTGCGTCGCGTTGGGATGCAGCGCAATCAGCACCGTATCCGGTTTGAGACGCAGCGTGTCCGTGATCTTGTAAAATCCAAGCGGGAGATAGATTACGCGATGGCTATCGATGGCGCGCTGCAGCGCCGCTGTATCGTCGGTCTGGCCATCCCCTTTGACATCAAGATCGCGCACGTTTGTCCATTCTGAAACGGGCGGAAGCGCGCGAACCGCAGGTGCGGGTTCCGGCGGCATTGCATCGAGAGCGGTTATATCAGCCTGTGTCGCAATCTTGCCCATTTGGTCAAGACCAGGGACCGCCAAGCCATGGCTGAAAGAGGCTACACGATAGACTTGGCCTTTTCCCGCGATCGTACGCCCGCTATCCCGAAAACGGGCAAACACCGGCGTGTCTGCCGCCACTGCATTGTCGAAACCAATCTGGGTATAGACGATATTCTCGTTGGAGATGATAACGCCGGCCTGCTTGATGCGCTCAAAGCGGACGTTTTTGCCCCAAAGCTGATCATCATAGCCGCGGTCGATCTCGATCCCGACTGGCGTATCGCGTATCGCAACATTGACCAGCGTTAGTCCAGCTTCGTGCTCCCGGATCGCAGCCGCCCTCTGACCGTCAAATGTTGAATCGATGACCGTAAACTGCCAAGCCGGCGAGGTTTTTTCGCTCACGATGCCATAACGGCCACCGTGGAAATGCACATCCCGAATAAAGTTACCGGCCTGATAGATACCTGCAAAGCCGGAGCCAAGCTGAAAATCCATGTGGCTGAGGAAGGCATGCTGAGCAACGCGGAATCGAATGGCGGCCGCGGCCGGATTCCCGGCACCAATTTCCACATCGATGTTGCTCATTGCGGAATAGAAGGTATTGGAGTTGGCGTCCGCAATCTTCGGATCAAAGGGAACAACGCTGGGCGGCGGAAACGGCACTGGCCCGAACTCGCCGCGCTTGGCCCCCGTGAAAGCAACCATATTGGCAACCCCGCGCTGAAAACCAGGCGTGTGATCCCCAAGCACCAAGACCGGCCGCCTCGCCCCTACCCCAAAAATCCGCACACCAGGCCACAACAAGATCGTGCGACTGATGCGGTAGCGCCCGGACGGAAGGAAAACCAGGCCACCACTGCCATCAGCCGCACGATCAATGGCCTCTTGGATTGCGGATGTATCGTCAGCATGCCCATCGCCTCGCCCGGTTACCGTGATCGCACGCGGATCGGGTGGCGCCGAGACAAAGACGGATGTCGATGCCCCGGCTGGTAGAACCCACATCATCACAGCGGCAATGCAAGCAAGCAAAAAGCCACGGGAACGAATAGAAAGCATAGCTGAAAATCCAACTCAGAGGCTGAAGCGAACACCTATCCGGTACATCCGGCCTGCCACATCATAGAGGGCAGGATTGGTATCGAGACCGGTGTTGGTCTGCGGCGATGGGGCCGGGTCGCGATCGAACAAATTGTCAATCTTGAAATAGGCGGTCGCGAAGTCGGTGATGCTATAGGTTCCACCAACGTCGATATAAAGCGCACCCGCCATGTGGTTGCGGTCGATCGTCGGGTTGTTGGTGGTCGTGGCGGGGCAGCCGGTCGTGCACTCAATGTATTGCCGGCCGATGACACCGTCCGAGAACCAGCGCTGCTGCAGAGTGATACCAAACTTCTCGGTATCCCAGCTTTCAATCATCAACAGCTTCCAATGTGGCGTGTTCCCGCTATTGGTGCCGGCGCTCTGGGTCGGCACGGTATTGGGAATGCCCGGATCGGTGACAAAGCTAGAGACATTGGTGGCCAAGCCGTGCGCAGTGAAGCGGCCGGGAACGCCAAGATCCTCAAGCCCGAACTGATAGCTCGCCTCGATGTCAAAACCTTCGGTGAAGATCGATGCCAGATTGAACTGCTGCACATTGACGTATGGCTGCGCGGCGTTGAGGTCGAAAGCGCTGCAGGTCTGGGTGATGCCGCCATAGCAGAAGTTGACGATCTGGTCGGCCGTCAAGCTCGAAATGCCCTTGGTCAACTTGATACGGTAATAATCGAGCGAGGCACTGAAGCCCGGCGCCCACTCCGGCTGTGACAACACGATGCCCACCTCGGCGTTACGTGCGATTTCTGGCTTGAGCGCGACATTGCCGATGGTGTTCTGGAATATGGTGAGCTTGGTGTTGTTGAACGGATTGGTGAAGCTCGGAACGGTGGTTGTTGTCGGCGCCGCGAACAATTCCGACAAGTTCGGTGCGCGCACGTCGTTTGACGTCACAGCCCTGAAACGCACCCCATCGAGCGGGGTGTCCCAGGTGCCGCCAATCTTCCAAGTCCACACCACGCCGGAGGTCGAATAGTCGGTCCAGCGCCCGGCGACATTAAGATTCGCCTTGCCGAGTTCCGGTGTATCGATGAGCGGCAAATTCGCCTCGGTATAGGCTTCCTTTACGTCATACACGCCATGGCCGTTGTGGTAATTGCCGGCGTACCAGTTCGAGCCGTTGGCCGACAGCAGCGGATCGGCCGGATAAGCGGCATTGTAAGGCGTGCCGTTGGCCGAGCCGTTACCATAGGGATCAGCCTCAACGCGATAGTACTCACGCCGGTATTCGCCGCCAAAAGCGACCGACACCGGCCCGGCCCACAGAGACAGCGGTTCGCCGTTGAGGTTAAGGCTGACCACGTCCTGGGTTTGGTGGGTGTGCTGGAATGGACCGCTGGCCGGCTGCAAATAAGCCAATGCCGATGGGCTCGGCGTCGGAGCACCAATGATGTCAAGCGGCTGACAGCCGTTGGCCCGCGCAGTGGCATCCGCACAAACGATCTGGCCGTTGATGGTCGTCGCGTTGATTGCTGCATTGTAGCGGCTGTTCAGGAGCATGTTGTGAACGCGGATCCAGGTGACTTCCTCGCCATGCTCGTAATAAGCATCATAACGCCAGTTGGTACCAGCAACGCCGAGCTTGCCGTCTGCACCCAGAACCGAGCGGAACTGCCCGCGCACAGTATTGACATGGATGTTGGGCAGCATCGCATTATCGGTACCGTAATTGAAACTGGTGATGTTGTTGGCGCCGCAGGCAGCTACGACCGCGGCCGGCACGAACGGATTGGAACACTGGATAGTCAGATTAGATTTCTGCGCGCCGGGATTGGGCTGGTTGTTCGACGTAACCCGCGCCCAGTTAACCGAAACATAGATTTCGTTGTCCGGATTGAGATCAAAGCCGATGCGGGTGTAACCGTCGAGCCGCTTCAAGCCTGACAGCAGCGAGGCGCCGATGCCGACAGCCCCTGAACGGTCTCCCCCGACGCAGAAGCCGCCATAGCAACCTGCAACGTCACCATTCGCATTCTTGACCGGGACCCCATTTGAGCCATAGACGAACGGGAATGGCGTGCCATTGACGTCAAATGCCGTGCCTTGCAAGGGACCTTTGCTGATAAGGCCGTATTTGGAATAGGCATAGGCCTGAGCATGGTCGCGATAGAGATAGCGCGGACCACCATCATTGACGCCTGCGCCGCGGTCAATCAACGTCGTCGCGCGGTACCAGTTACGGCCGTTCGGTGCATTCTCACCGAAACCACCGGCCGGAATGCCATCTTCATGATCGTATTCGCCAGATGCCTCGACATGCAGCCGATTACTCAGGAAGGAATCGCCCCAAGCCGCCTGCAACAGATATTGAGCGTCGTCGCCATAGGTGGTGAGACCGCCTTGGACATTGGCCTTGAAGCCAGTGAAATGTTTATCGGTAATGAAGTTGACCACACCACCAACCGCGTCAGAACCGTAAGAGGCCGAGGCGCCACCCGTCACCACGTCCACGCGCTGCACCAGAAGCTGCGGAAACAGGCTGATATCCGGAACGCCAGTGACGTTGGCGCCGACGACGCGCTGGCCATCGAGCAGCGTCAGTGTCCTGATGGTGCCCAAGCCGCGCAGCGAAAAGGAGCTGAGACCTTGCTGGCCGCTTGAAGTCGAGAAGGTGTTGACCGTCGTACCGGACGAGCCCTGTAACGACGGGAGCTGAGCGATCGTCGTGAAGATATTGGGCTGTGCGTTCTTTTCGATCTGCTCCGTACCGATGATGGTCGTCGGGGTCGGTGCCGTGAAGCCCGTGGCCTGAATGCGCGTGCCGGTAATGATCACCGTTTCCGCAATTTCGGCCTGCGGCTGCGTTTGCCCGCCCGATGCCGACTGCGCCATTGCCGGAGCCAAGCTGGCCGTCATGGACAAAAGACTGGCTGAGGCCAAGAGCGCCTTCATCACGCTCCGGTGCGTATCCTGTCTCTGCATATAGGTGGAAATATTTCCGTCGATCTGCCGCATTGCCTTGCCCTCCCGCGTTATGTTTCTATCGCGTACTGCCTCAATGCTGGACGCGGTTCCGGCAGGGAACTGCTTCTGATTGAACAGCCGCTGAGCTCTTTCCCGAATCCGGGGAGCCTTCTGACGCTCATATTCGGCAACGATATCGGCGCGGTTTCGCGCAAACATCCACGACCATGGTCGTAGTTTCCGCTGCTTGAGGGCATGGCAAGAGTAAGCGCTGGAAGGGCTCGCCTCGGCGCGGGATCAACAACCGTTTGGGAATGCGGGGACGTGCCAGATCATTTTCGCGGTATTGCACCGCTCGCCATCGTCATCATGGGTGTGAGCGGCAGTGGAAAATCCACGCTGGGCGCGGAAATTGCTCACACCATCGGCTGTCCCTTCCTGGAGGGCGACAGCTTTCACGCCCCGGAAGCCATCGCGAAAATGCGCGCCGGAACCCCTCTGACCGATGGGGATCGCTGGCCCTGGCTTGATCGTATCGGTCGCGCTGTCGAGACCGAAATAAACCGGCACGGTATTGCGGTTGCGGCGTGTTCAGCCTTGCGAAAAGTTTATCGCGATCGCCTGCGCGACGCGATTACAGCACCGGTCCGCTTTGTTCTTTTGGACGTGGACAGGGAAGAACTAACTCAGAGGCTTAACAGCCGGGCGGGCCATTATATGCCTGCCAGCCTTCTTTCCAGCCAACTTGAAACCTTGGAACAGCCCGAACCCGATGAAACGGTCCTCACTTTGGATGCGCGCCTTCCGCCAACGCTCCTCGCTGAACAAGCTCTCGCTTGGCTGAAAGGCCAAACGAAAAGCGAAGCGCAAAGCCGAAGCGCCTAGGGCAGCAGCCGTTTGCGGCCTTCGGAAAGATGCCAGCGCATCGCGAGCGCAGCCCCATCGGCATCCTGAGCCCGGATAGCATCAACGATTGCTTCATGCTCCCGCATCATGGCCCCGATCACGTCCGGCGGGCGCGAGCGCGAAATGTCAACACCGGCCTGCATCACGCGATCCACAACATCGGACAAAGCTTCGAAAGCCGTGAGAAAAGCGCTGTTGGCAGTCGCCAGAACGATCCGGCGGTGGAGTTCCATATCTTCAACATGCGCCGGCCTTGAAGACATGAGCGCCGCGCGCAAGCTTTCCAAAGCGTCTTCGATACTCGCCATATCTTCGGCAGAATGGCGAATGGCAGCCAATCGCGCTGCTTCTGCCTCCAACACAAAGCGCACTTCATAGGTGCCAAGGGTCGCTGACAGATTGGCCGGAGAAGCATAAGCAATCAGCCGGTCGGACGGCCGATTTTTCACAAAAGAGCCGGCTCCCCTGCGTGCCTCAGTGATCCCATCCGAGGCCAGCCGGACCAGAGCTTCACGAATGATCGTGCGAGACATGTCGAACATATCGGCGAGGCGAACTTCCGACGGGAGCCGATCCCCAACCGCGAGCTGGTGATCGGTAATGAACTCCACGATCCCCGAATAGGCCTCATCGGCGAGCCGTCTTCCGCTCATCGATCGTCCTCTTTCCTGATCCAACTAGGCTGCATCATGACATGTGAACCTAAATCAAGCGGCTTAACACAAGGACCAATGCCAGTCCCACGACGGATACCGCCGTTTCCAGCATCGACCAAGTGCGAAAGGTTGCCGGCGTATCCGTACCCAAATAGCCTTTTACAAGCCAAAAGCCTGGATCATTGACATGCGAGAAGAATACCGAACCCGCCCCAATGGCCAAAACCACCCATTCCGGCGAGACGCCCGCAGCGGCGACCACCCCAGGCATAATGCCGGCGGCCGTAATGGTGGCGACCGTGGCTGAACCGGTAGCCAAACGTATGGCAACAGCAATTGACCAAGCGAGCAGGACGGGCGAGAGCGATCCCGATGCCGCAAAGCGCGCCAGCAATTCCGAGAGACCGGCGCTGACCAGCACCTGCTTCAACGCCCCGCCTGCGCCAATGGCCAACAGAATAGCGCCGGCCGGTTTTACAGTTTCCAGCCAAATGGACTGCTGTAAAGCGATCTCGCTCATACGCCGTCCAAAGAGCAACGGTAAAGCCAGCAGCGTGGCGATAAGCAAAGCGAACACCGGATTGCTTGCAAGAGAAAGCCAAGCAAGGTGCGAGCTGAAGCTCTTTGGCAATAAGGTCTGCACCTGCCCGGCCGTGATCAGCACCACCGGGAGCAGGACGACTATGAGTGCTCGCCATGTGGCAACCCGATAGCTGTCGTCGGCCGGAACGATGTTCTCGGATGCCGCGAGCAGCACGCCCCGCGCCGTGATAAGCGCAAGAAGCGGCCCCGATACGATCGCAGTTGGTACGGCGACAAGCACACCATAGATGATGGTGCGCCCCAGATTCGCGCCCAAGGTTTCAACAGCCAAAAGGGGTCCCGGATGCGGCGGCACGAGCGCATGAATAACCGACAGCCCGGTCAGCGCCGACAGCATCAGCCTCAACTTGATTGCGTCACGACGATCGCTGGCAGGCAAGGATGCCGCTGCGCCAGCAATGATGGGCATCAACAGAACCAGCCCCGTCTCGAAAAACAGAGGCAAGCCAATCACCAGCGCGACCAGCAAGCTCATCCAGGGCGCTCGCGACGACTCGGCTTTGCCAATCATGACACGGGCAATGCCGGCAGCCCCATTTGACAACTGCAGCATGGTCCCGAGTGCGAGCCCAAGAGCCACCACCAGACCGATGCCCCCCAACACATCGCCCGTGCCCTTTTGCACCGCCTTGGCCGTCTCAAGCAGCGAAAGGCCACTAAGGGGACCAATAAGAAATGCGCCGCAAAGCAAGGCGACGAAGGGGTGAAGCCGCCCGCGCACAATCAGGGCAATGGACACCGCAATGCCAAGAAACGCCGCCAAAACCAAGCGCATATCAGCGGCGATCATGGCCGCGCCTTCATCCGAAAGTCAGCCGCACAGACGCCCTTACGGTCCGCAACCGTATGATGATCTGACATTTCTCTCCCCATCGCGGCTTTCTATTTGAACATGTTCCGCCTGCAACCTGTATGACAGATATTGCCAAAAGAGCGCAATACAGACCATTTCCCCTAGATGTTCCGCTGGGGAATGCTTGAAGTTGTCCGACTACTACGAATAGGATGCGCGGAGTCGTCGCAGGCTTGTCAGCAGCAGCTATAGCCGACCGCCGATCACAAAAACTGCGAAAAGCAGAAGCAGATCAGGGAGTAGTTCGTGGAAAGTACATCGGTAAAGGTGCTGGAGGGCCTGGAAGATTTCCGCGAGACGGAATCCATGCACCTCACACCCACGCAGCTAAAAGTCCTCAGGGGTGTTCATGCGGGCCTGCTGAACAAGCAGATCGCCTTCAACCTCGGAATCGCAGAGGCCACCGTAAAAGCACATATGACGGCTTTGATGCGGAAATTAAACGTGCGCAATCGAACCCAAATGGCGCTTGCCGCACAGGCGATGAAACTAAAAGCGAGCGGAGCATCAGCCGGTTAGCCGTATTTCCAGGATCGGCAAAATGTTGCCGCACGCACCTCTGTTGTGTGATGGCCTCCCACTTCATGTCTGCAGGCAACCGCGTTAACATGCATAGCGGAGTTGCTGGGCTATAGGGGGGAGCATGCTGAAATTCGTTCGCGTCATCGCGGCAGCTACGATTATAACGGCGGTCTCGCTTGCCAGCGCCTCCGCAGAAAATTGCCGGGAAGGCTCCGTCTATATCGTCAACGCCACGCGCACGGCGATGGTTTCACTACAAGTGCGGGAAACCGCCAAAGGCGAGTGGCAGGATATCCTCCGCGGCACCCCGCTGGGGGTCCAGCGTTCTAAAACCGTTTGCCTTTCCACCGGACGGCTCTATGACCTCAGGGCCGATTTCATCGGCGGTCTTCATGTCGAAAAATCGAACCAGCCATTGCGCGGGCGCCCGATTTACATGGTGACGGCGTTCTGACGGCTCAAGGCGTTTCTTGCTCTGTGCAACGCGTCGTAGCCGCCTTGGTGTTCGCCAACGAGCATAGAATGCGCCGGTATGATCCGAGCACCTGATCGGTGGTTCCAGCTTGCTTAAGCGAAGTGGCGCTTATCGACGGGCTCTTCCTGGAGACATCGGCTGTCTGCAATCCGGCAACGGCTTGGTCCATGTGGTACCTCGCACCGGCGGATAGCAACCATGTCAAGGGAACATCCGTGCCTTTCTGATTGAGGAAGCGGAGTGTCACGGCGCAAACCGTATAGCCGCATTGGGCCGTGCTGTTTGCTTGCAAACTGTTTCCACTCAGCTTTTTGCCTGAAATGGCCTCCATCTGCTCAATCAAAGCCGTGGTTGTTCCAAGACTATCATAGGAATAGGCCGCACGCTTATCGCGCGTCGACAGCAAGGCGCGCAGAGGTGACAGAAATTCCTCCCAGCCATCATAGCTCGCGACGTTGTCTTCGTCGCAGCGCGTATTGGCGAACTGGCGTGTGCACGGCTCTGATTGAATCACGACCAGAATAAAAACAGCGCTGTGCGCCTTCTCCTGGGCCATTGCCAGGCGAGCCGGGTCCTGATCAGCCGGCTTTTGCACGTTTTGGCAGCCAGAGCTCTTCTCATGGCCTGGCTCAAGGCACAGTTGCTGTCCAATCAGGTTCTGCAGAAGACCATTGATGAGCCACGTCCCGGAATTCTCGAAATACCCTCCATCCACGTAATGGCCGCCACCGTCCACCCCAGCCGCCGGAGTCAAATAGGGAAAACGCGCACTCGCGATGGCCGCCGTGCTGAGGCGCAGCAGCCCAGGCACACCGGTTTGCAGCGCGGATTTCTCTAACGCATCCTTGAGAGGCATCCGAAGACAGGATGAAGCGTAAAGCGGATCGTCCGGCGTCCCTTCACAATAGAGATTGCTGCCATCAATCTGTGCTTGATCGCGGAACGGCGTCCCCAGACCATCGACCGTCAGCGTAACATAAGGAAAGATCTGTCCGGTACCGGCTTCCGTTGTGTTCAAGAAGAGATTGGGGACGGCGGGATTGGCGTACAAATCCGCACCAGGACTCGCCATGCGATTGTTCCCGGCTACATTACGCCAAGAATGCTCAACCGCGTATTCGAGCGCCCTTGCCCGGTCAAAATCCCCGATCGGTACAGGGATCACGCGCTGCATGGCATCGGTGAAAAGCGTTGCTCCCAGAAGCGGCGACAGCAAATCTGCCGAAAGAACGTTGCGCGCGATGGCGACATTTTGGCGGCGCTTCGAGGTACCATAGATGTCGCAAACTTGCTGGCTGGCGTTATGCGCATTGTCCGCAGCAAGCGCAGCGAAGACACCTGCTCCCAGGCTTCCGCCGGAGACACCGCTGATTGCAAAGGTATGCTGTGCAAAAGCCGGACAACGGTCTTGCAAGGCCGCCAAAACATTTGCGGTGAAATAAGCGGCACGAATGCCGCCGCCCTCGGTAGCGATGAGAAAAATCGGATAGCGGTCGTAATCTTCGAGATCGCCGCGGCTTGCCAGCCATTCGACCAGGCTTACGCTCGGTGGAGTCTCGGACGTGGATAGATGCGTAACAGGATCAAGATTTGGCACCATACGCAATTCGTGATTGTTGTTGATATTGAAGCCGGCAAAAACCGCCATGCTCAAAACCAAAATCGTGACGAATGGGATTCGCGCCAAATGTGAGAGATAGGTCATGATAAAGAGCGCGGCCGTCACGGTAGCGCCCCACAACAAGATAATTCCGACCGGACCGATCCATTGCGGTATCTCGACGGCATGTAGATTTGAGAACGACAAGAAGACAATCAGGCCAAGCACGATCATGGCCCGGATCAGCCACTGCCAAATGGGATCAAGGGCTGCCAAACGCCTCGCAGCAAAGATGAAACGGCGCCCAACACTGGGCGAATCCTGCCATGGCCCATCCGCAACATATTTCGAGCCAGATCCAAGACTCGCCAAAACGCCAAAAGCGATAAAGGTCGCGGCAATCAGCCAGACGATTACCGGTTCGTGCCCATACAGCACGGGATGGTTTGGGTCCTGACCAAACGCCCAGGGATAGAGGTAAAGCAGCTTCCCGGCCACCGCGGCACCCAATCCCGTTGAGGCGGCGGGCGGCAGCCAGCGGCGAAGAAACCGCGCCAAAAGGCCTCCAGCACCGAGCCTAGGAAAGAGCAAATCAAGGAAGATCGCCGTCGACAGACGCGCAGCGAAACAAGTCGCAAACAACGAGAGCACCAGCGCAATAATGTAGAGGGGCGATACCGTCGAGATCACCACCGGGCCGCCCGGCGTGACCATCAGCTTGATATAGCCGTCATAGCGCAAGGCATGTTCTGTTGATTTCTGATCAATATCGACAGACAGATCGCTTGGGGCTTGGGTTGTTGCCCGCAGAGCATGTCCGCATTGCGGCGCGCCGACCGAGCCGTAGACCCATTGCCACAAAGGACCGCAGGGCTTGGTGGTTCCAGGCAAAGAACCGATAACGGCACTCGCATAGCGCTCTACCGCCCGATCAGCCACGCCATTTTGCCAGATACCCAGAACGGCGACTGCAAATATCACCGTCAGCAGCATAGGGAAGACGGCAAAGCCGATGCGGGTAAGTATAAAGGGCTCTCGCGTAAGAAAGCCCGGCGTATGAGGGCCTTTTGCCACCAGCGCAACAAAAGCTGCGATCGCCATATAAAAAAGACCGACGCCAGCTGCAAAGCACTGGGCAACATACAGCCGATCAAGAGACGAACTGACGTCGAAATAACGGCCGGCAAAACCTGCGACCGGCCCTTGGAACAAGCGGACCGTATCAGTCTGTAGTGCCGTCGGGTCCATCGCGATTTCAATCATCGGCCAAGCGACGGAAAAGCCGAGCAACAGTGCTATAACACGCGGCAGGGCATGCGCCATGATGCGGATGCTGGGATGGTCAAAAAGATCCGGGGCAACCAGCTCTATCATGGCTTCAGAGCTGAAGCGGATTGCGGCACAAGCTAGTAGAAGAGCAACCGCGATGACCGCGAGCTGATACCAATAGGTGGAGTCAATCAGCGCATAACGCAGCGCTTCTTTCATGGACCCAGGGATGATGAAATCGAGCAGGAGAACAATGAGGAGGAGCGCCACAAGCAGTGGGCCCCGCAGCAAAAAAAGGAGATAAGTCAGCGGGGCTATTCCCCGCGATACGGTTGCATCCTTGTGTTCCACGGCAGAGCTCCCCCGACACCACCGATGTGATCCGCCTATTTGCTGCCGCTCACCTTTGTGGCTTCATATCCACATCAGCACCCCAGCTGCCCGGCTTACCCACACACCACACCCGTCGCTGAGCTTAATTGAAATTGGCTCTGCTACCAATTGCTATCGTCATTGCCCGTCCGAAGTTCATCGAAAAACTATATTCCTCGCGGGAAAATTCTGCATTCAAATGGCCCACTGTATCCGCAGCGCATGCGCACGTCTTTGAGATTGCTCGAAATTCTTCGCGTGTCGACTCTCGAACGGCGCGACGGCCGCGTTCAGGGATTTCATGGCTGCGTCACGGATGTTAGTGTAGAGTGGCACTTACAAATTATCGTCTCGCACAAAAGCCTGCATTGGGGGGCGTTGGGGATGGCGGACGCGCGTAAAAGGCTTTCTAATCAAAGCGATCCGGCTAACCGTTTGGCACAGCCGCATTCTTTCTCGTTCCCCCCAGTCTAAAGCGCGGGAGGGGGATCGTGACAGCCGAAAATTTCGAACGCGCCTTGGCTCTGGTGCTAGTCCATGAAGGTGGCTGCGATGACGATCCAAATGATCCCGGCGGGCGCACGAAGGCGGGCATAACCCACATCGATTATGATGCGTACCGCAAGCGTAAGGGTTTGCCGTTGCGCGATGTTTTCAAGATGGAAGACAGCGAGCGCGATGAAATCTATCGCACACAGTACTGGGACAAGGTCAGTGCCGACGACCTGCCTTCGGGCCTCGATTACGTGGTTTTCGACGGCGCCATCAACAGCGGCGTTGCTCAGTCGGTGAAGTGGCTGCAGCGGGCACTGGGCTCGGTGGCGGCCGACGGGCATTTGGGCAACGTGACCTTAGCGGCGGTGGGGCAATACCCGGATCAGAGCACGCTGATCCAAGCTTGCTGCGAAGCGCGCCGGGAATTTCTGCGAAATCTCAAGACGTTCAAATACTTCGGCAAAGGCTGGATCATTCGGGTCAATGATGTCCAAAAAATTGCACTGGCTTGGTCATCAGGGGTGATACCGGCGGCCGCGGCACCCGCGGTCAAGCCGCAGCCAAAAGCTGTGCGCTCGGATGGCTTGGATACTCCCTCCACCGCCATGGGTGATACTTTGACGGCTGTGGGGACGGCGGGATTGGCGACAGCCACTGCCGTCAAAGGCACGACCATTGCTGTAGCGCCTCCAGCACCGGTTACCGCTCCGGCGGCCAGCATCACAGCGCCCACTCCTGCAACAAAGATTTCCCCGCCGCAAACCGCTACACCGGCACCGGTTAAAACAACAAACGCACCGGCAACTCAGGCAATAACAGCAAAGGCGCCGCCGCAAACCGTTACGACAACTGCCCTCCCCGAACCGAAGCAGCCGCTGTCTGTTATCACGCGTGATCAATTCTGGGGCGCAGCAGCCGTTCTGGCGATAGTCCTGACTGTAGGCGTGTATTTGGCTTGGCGAGCAAGAAGTGCCCGGATCCGTCACAGGGATGCATTGGGCGATACTCATCATCCCAAAACCGCCTTGCAACTCAGCCCGGATAGCCTCACCAGTCTGCCGGAAACAGCACTTCCCGTTGCAAGAAGCATTTACACACGCGTCCTCGTGGCGGCGTGGGTTCTGCTCACTCTTGTGGTCGATGTGGTTGCTTGCGCCAAGCTGCTGCAAGGCTTTGGTCTTGCCAACGAAAACTGGCACCAACCCTTTTATTGGTTCGGTACGATCTATGACCAATATGCGGGGCAGGCTTTCGCCGCGACAGCTCTGGCGATCTCCCAGGATTATGGAATCGCCCTGCCCCAATGGCTCATGCCAGCCTTTGTACTTTATGTCTCGATGGCTTCGGCTTTTGTGGTGATCAGCACGGGATTGATGAAGCGAAGCACGTCCGCGGAATCGCTATGGGCGGCGGTCGTTCATGCCGGGTGGATATTCGCCATTCCTGCTTTTGTAATGGACGCTCTGCGCTATCATGTGGTGACACGTTTTGCCAAACAGAACACTGTCCTGTTCTTCTGCTACATTACCACCTTCATGGGGGCTTATGTCGTGGTCCGCTTCGTGAACGACGACGTGCTGCCTTCCCATAGCCAGCAGATTGAAAGCGTGGCCGCCATGCTCCCGTCTGGGATAAAACTCAGCGAGCGATGAGAGATCAGATCGCCCCCTGAGTGACCGGCGCATTGAGGACTGGCACCACCGGATTCACTGCAACCCTAGTCTTGCCGATTTGGAGTCTTCGAACTTCAGATTGAGCAATGATGAAGAGTGACAATCCCCCAATAGGGCGGCGGCTCCGTCCTTTGTCTGCGGTTGATTATTCCGCCAAAGGACGACGTGTGCCGGCCAGAAGCTCGGGAACTGAGAGGCTGGAACAACACCAATCCGGCGTTCTACAGTCCTAGAAACGGGGAGGCTCGGGCAGATTCGCTCCTCCGGCTGAAGGGCAGTTTTTTCCAGGAGATTTGCATGGCAGGCAATATAGAGAGCCCCGTCGAAGACGGTGGTTTGCGACGGGCGCTCGGCCCCTTACACCTTACAACCTTAGGCATCGGTGCCATCATCGGAGCCGGCATATTTGTTCTGACCGGGCACGCCGCAGCCGGGTACGCGGGTCCTGGCGTGGTGGTTTCCTTTGCCATCGCCGGTCTCGGCTGCCTCTTCGCGGGCCTGTGTTACTCGGAATATGCCTCCATGATTCCGGTCGCAGGCAGCGCATACACTTATACGTATGCCACTCTGGGCCGCTTCCTAGCATGGATCATAGGCTGGAATCTGGTGCTAGAATACCTTGCCTGCTCATCGACTGTTGCCGTCGGCTGGTCAGGCTATTTCGGGAATTTCCTGGCAAGCTACGGCTTGCATATCCCCATCGCGTTTGCTTCGGCACCTATCGCTGGAAACGCTTTTGGCGCCATAACGTTGACAGGAACCTATTTCAACTTACCTGCCGTCGTGATTGTTGGATTGGTCTCCGTCTTCCTAATTCTAGGCGTGAAGACTTCCGCCAATTTCAATAACGTGATGGTGGCGATCAAACTGGCGATCGTACTGGCCGTCATCGTGGTTGGCTTCGTCTATATCGTACCAGCTAACCACACACCGTTTATTCCACCTAATACAGGCGAGCTCGGCCATTTCGGCTGGACAGGCATATTCCGCGCCACGGGCGTGATCTTCTTCGCTTATATCGGCTTTGATGCCGTCTCAGTTGCGGCGCAAGAAGCCAAAAATCCGCAACGAGATATTCCCATTGGCATTCTGGGATCACTCGTCATCTGCACGGCTTTATATATGTTGATGTCATGGGTGGTGACGGGAATAGCCCCCTATCAGAGCTTGAACGTAGCCCACCCGGTCAGCCAAGCGGTGGAAGCCTTGCCGGAAACACGCTGGCTGGCGCCTTTTGTCAATGTCGGGGCAATCGTTGGCTTGGCGTCCGTCATCCTGGTTCTGCTTCTCGCACAAAGCCGGGTTTTCTATGCGATGAGCCGCGACGGCATGATCCCGCCAACCTTCAGTCAGATACATCCGCGCTTTGCGACACCCTGGAAGGGCAACATCCTTATCGGAATATTTTGCGCGCTAATGGCAGGGCTTCTGCCTTTGGATATCCTTGGCGAACTGGTCAGCATAGGAACCCTGGCAGCATTCTGCATCGTCTGTGCCGGGGTCATGGTGCTGCGCGTGCGCGCGCCTCATCATCCACGACCATTCCGCACCCCGCTTGTATGGATCACGGCTCCATTGGGGATGGCCATGTGCTTGTTCATGATGGTCTTCCTGCCGCTTGATACCTGGCTGCGTCTCGCAGCCTGGACCGCCATCGGCCTTGTGATCTACGGCCTCTACAGCGTGAAACACAGCAAGCCCAGACAGATGATCATCAAATACTGAGGCCGCTGTATCCCATACACAAATGCGAGTAGGCCTGCCTACTCGCATTTTCTTTTGCGTAGAGAGGATAGCAGCGTGTCTGTGATCAGGGCTCGACGATGACCAGCCGGATCCCGGCATCTTCGATCATCTTCGCCGAAGCATCGGTGATGCCGCTATCTGTTATCAAGGTGTGGATCTTCGACAGCTCACAAAGGCAATGCCCCGCTGAAGCAGAGAACTTGCTCGAATCCACGAGTGCAATCACCTCATCCGCAAGCCGCAATAATTTGCGTTCCGCCTGGACGAGGATGATATCGCTCTGCATCAAGCCATGACGGCCAACGGCCGCTGCCCCGACAAACATGCGAGCCGCATGAAAGCTCTGGGCTTTCACATCCTCGAACGGGTCAAGGACGATATTTTGCTCACGGAAAACAGTGCCGCCCGGAATGAGCACACTGGTATTGGACTGCTGCAACAAGGCACTCACGATATGCAGCGAGTTGGTCAGAACCTGTAATTCCAGATGACCGAGATGCGCGCACATCTGCAGCGTGGTGCTGCCGCCGTCAATGATGACAGCATCACCATGACGGCATAGCTCTGCCGCCGCCCTACCGATGGCTTCCTTCTCGGCTCGAAAACGATTGATGTTCTCGTGAAACGGCACGCCTTGAAGGTGCAAGCGGCCCATATTGGCTGCTTCCCTTGTGGGCTGCGCCCCGCCGCGCACGCGTACGAGCTTGCCGGTTTCCTGCAAACGCTCAAGATCACGCCGGAGTGTAGCCGGTGAAGCCGACAAATGATTTGCTAAGCTCTGAAAAGAGACAAATCCCTGCTCCTCCAGCAGGTTCAAGATCACCCGCTCACGCTCTGTTGCGTGCATATTTCCACCTGAATCCGTATCAGCTTCAGGACGCAATATATCGATATTGAGCGATCCTGGGAAAGTCCTATTGCTTTTTAACCCCCCAGATACCGCGTTCCGTCGCTATAGGGCTTCTCGATAAAGGGCCAGCATGTCGGCCTCGGACATCGCCACCGGGTTCCCCGGTGCGCAGGGGTCATTCTGGGCTTGAGCCACCCATTGCGGGAGCTCGGCATCGGTCACGCCGAACTCCGCAAACCCTTTCGGAATCCCCACCTTTGCCGATAGCGCGCGAATGGCTTCAATGGCAGCGAGCGAAGCCTTTTCGACATCGAGATTGGCCGTATCCACTGCCATGGCAGCGGCGATTCGGGCAAAGCGCTCGGCGGCATAGGGCCGATTAAACGCGCAAACCACGGGCAGAAGGATGGCATTACACACGCCATGCGGCAGATTGCGCAAGGCGCCGGGCTGGTGGGCCATGGCGTGGACACAGCCAAGCCCCGCACTATTAAAGGCCATACCGGCCAGAAATTGGCCGTAAGCCATCATCTCACGGGCTTCCAGATCCGCACCATTCGCGACTGCGCGGGGCAGCCAAGCAGAAATGATCCGAATCGCTTCCAACGCGGAATGATCGGTTAGAACATGCGCGCCCTTCGCCACATATGCTTCGATGGCATGGGTCAGGGCATCCATTCCCGTCGCGGCGGTTGTTGCAGCGGGGATGCCAACCATCATTTCGGGGTCGTTGACCGAGATATTCGGGATGATCTTGGTATCAATGATCACCATCTTGTAGCCCGCATCGGGGTCCGTGATCACGGCGTTGGAGGTCACTTCGGCCGCCGTACCCGCGGTGGTGTTGACAGCAATGAGGAAGGCCCCTTCCCGGCCCACTTTACCAACACCGTTATAGAGCGTGATGGGAGCAGGATTGGCAGAGAGAATGCGAATCGCCTTCGCGGTATCGATAGGACTGCCACCACCGACGGCGATGAGACTATCGCAGTCATTCGCAATAAAGGCTGCAATGCCTTCATTCACCTCTTTGACGGTAGGGTTGGGAACAACGCTATCGTAAACGCTAGCTTTGATACCCTTGGCCGCAAGCCCTTCTAGCAAGGGCTTCACAACACCAAGACCGGTCAGCACTTTATCGGTGACGATCAGCGGGCGCTTGAAACCAGCCCCAATCAATTCGTCTGGAACACAAGCCAGCGCACCAGCCCCGGAAATATTGACCTTGGGAAAGCAAAGCCGAAAAGTCATAGCCGTTCCTTCGCCGGTTGCCCGCGCGCTTCCTCGTGTGCCTTAGATAATTCCGCCCGCCGTGGCGCGATCGGTCTTGCGCTCGGCCGCCTTGGAAGCACGCCAGCCGCTTTCGCGATAGCAAGCCACCGCATCTGCGGCGCCGCCAGCTTCCATCCGAGCCATGGCGACAATCGGAGAAACATCGATGTTGTAGGCTGCGCGCAAGGTCTTGAACGCCATCAGCACATCATTGCTATCGCGATGATGCTTGAGAGCGGTGCGATCGACCAACAACGCATGCGCATAGGCATTGACGATCGCTTCGGCTGCCGACAACAGGCTTTCGATCGGGTCGGTCAGGTTGTGCGATTCATCGATCATATAGGCCGATGCGAAATCTTTCGGGGCGCGAAGCTCGGCTTCGACCAGCTCATTGAAGATCAGGAACAGCCGATGCGGATTGATGGCGCCGGCATCCAGATCGTCATCACCGTATTTGGAATCGTTGAAGTGGAAGCCGCCCAGCTTTCCAGCGCGATCCAGCATGGAGACAATCTGCTCCACATTGACGTTCGGCGCATGATGCCCAAGGTCAACCAGGCAACGCGCCTTCGGGCCCAAAGCATTGGCCGCCATCAGATTGACGCCCCAATCGGCAATCACGGTGGAATAAAAGGCCGGCTCGAAGAACTTGTGCTCGATCAGCATGCGCCAATCGGCCGGCAATGCTTTATAGATAGACGCCGAGCTGTCGAGATAGCGATCGAAGGAATCGCGGAAGCTCTGCTGCCCAGGGAAGTTCGTACCATCGCCGACCCAGACGGTCAGCGCCTTGGAGCCCAGCTTCTTGCCGATCTCGATGCAATCGATGTTGTGCGTGATAGCCTGTTCGCGGGCAGCCTTGCTAGCAGCCGAAAGGCTGCCGAACTTGTAGGTTTCCTTCTGATCCGGCTGATCCTGGAAGGTATTGGAATTCACCGCATCAAAATAAAGCCCCATTAAATCGGCTTCTTCACGCAGGGCAGCCGGATCGTTGGTGATGTCCCAAGGAAAATGCGTAGAGACGCCCGGCGTTACGCGGCAGAGCTGCTGTACCACCGCGCAATCCGTCAGACGCTCATGCACATTGGTCGGTTCGCCAGGAATCGGAAAGCGGCCAAAGCGCGTGCCACCAGTGGCAGTGCCCCAGCTCGGAATGGCAACGGCAAAGGCAGAGACCTTTGCTTTGATCGCGTCGATCGCAACACCGCTGCGCGACAGCTTCGCTGCCAGAGCCGCATAATCCTGCTCTATGGCACCCTTGTGCTTCGCGTTATGGGTTGCGATAAACTCTTCCTTCAGCGGCCGCTTGATACTCATATCGACGATTTCCTTCCGTGCGGCACGACCGGCGAACCCGGCTCGCACCAAGTTTTTATTTATACGCTGCTCTGACAAGCACCTGTCAGATAGCTTGGCGATTAACCGCCCCTTCGATGACCTCTATGGCGCGACGTGGAGAAGCCAAAGTCCAGCCTTCCAGTTTCAGCGCCGGGGCATAGGGCGTCACCTTGAAGCGCTTGGCGAGGGCAATCAGCTGATCGGTCGTGATCGATTGGCGAATGCCTCCCATCGAAATAACCTTCACCAGGATCTCGGCGGATTTTTCGGCCGTATCGATCAGGCCGAAGGCGTCATCGAGCGTTGGACCACAAGCGAAAACACCATGATGCTGCCATAGCACCATGGGATGTTTTGCCATCAATTCCGCCGTGGCATCGCCGATCTCATCCGTTCCCGGCACCATCCAATCAAGAGCCGCTACACCGTCCGGGAAAACCACCAGACATTCTGTTGAGCCTTCCCACAACGCGCGGGTGATGTTCGCCGTCTCAAAATGCAAGACATAAGTGAGCGCGATCAGGTTGGTGGCGTGACAATGCATGATTACGCGCTGCTTGTCGCCGACAAGGCGTTGACGCACGCCGTGCGATTTCAGATGCGCGGAGATTTCCGAAGTGGGGACACCATTGCTGCCGAACCCCCACATGATTTCCAGAGTCTGACCATCCCGGCCGACCCGAAACACCCCGATGTTATGATGCGGATCGAGCTGAACATTGCGGAAGAAGCGGCCAGAAGCCGTGGCCAGGTAATACTGCCCCGCCAATTCCGGCAACACCTCCGTCATGGAGACGGTACGCAATGTCTTCCAGCGCCCGAGATAAGGTGCAACATCGCTATCCAGCAAACGTAAGGTCACGTTGCCGCCGTTGCGCTCGTCCCAGCCCTTGTCCCACATATCGGTGGTCGCCTTAATCATGGCGCTTACGAACCAGGACGTTTCGGGGCCATTGGAAATCATTTCAATACCTTATCCTGTCTTACCGCTTGGTCCGGACCCTGTGCAGATGGGGCCGAAGGCCTTACCGAAATTTCCGCAACGGCATGTGCCGTTGAAGGGGAAAATAGAACGGCTGCTTGACTTCTTCAATCAAAAATATCCAGATTCAATCATAACAGGACGTAAGGTGAGGAAATTGGATCAGGAACTTAGAGTCATTCTCGACATTGGGAAGTCCTTCGCCAAGGCCAGCCTATGGTCCAGCGAGGGCCGGCTGGTGGCCAAAAGTTCGCACTCAAATACTTGTTCTGTATGTCATTTTGGCTATTCCAGCCTAAACATCGACGGGATCGAAACTTGGTTTTCCCATGCCTTGAGCGAATTTGCGCGCAAAGGCCGAATTGCTGCGATCATCCCAGTGGCACATGGCGCCGCAGCCTGCATCATTAATCCGGACGGAACTTGGCTCCCAGCCGTGGATTACGAAGCGGAAGTCCCAGAAGACGTGCGCATAGCCTATTTAAAAGAACGCGACTCCTTCTCTCACACGGGCTCACCTTCGCTGCCGTGCGGACTCAATCTTGGCACCCAGCTATTTTGGCTGGAACGGATCGTATCTGAGAAATTCGGGCGAGGCACAATTGTCACTTGGCCACAGTTCTGGGCTTGGCGGCTCTGCGGTGTGGCCGCAACCGAAGTAACAAGCTTGGGCTGTCATACGGATTTGTGGCTGCCGGGCACAAACCAGCCCTCATTGCTTGCCGAACGGTGTGGTTGGACGGCCCGCCTTGCTCCGGTTCGAGCGGCCGGTGATGTGCTCGGCACAGTCACCAAAGAATGGCAAATCCGCTGCGGCTTGCCGGATGATTGCAAAGTCTTGTGCGGGCTGCATGACAGCAATGCAGCTCTCCTCGCTATGCGCGGTTACCCAGAGATCGCTGGCCAGGAACACACGGTATTGTCTACGGGAACATGGTTCATTGCGATGCACGCCACATTGGGCAAACGCAGCATTGATCCGGCGGCTTTGGAAGAAGCGCGCGACTGTTTGGTCAACGTCGATGCCTTTGGCGCTCCAGTTCCTTCAGCCCGCTTTATGGGTGGTCGCGAGGCCGAAATCATGGAAGCCGCGCCGGTCGAACAGCTTGACGGCAGCGCACATGCATCTGCGCTGCAGGAAGCGGCAGAAGCGGCGATTACACAAGAGATTTTCGCCCTGCCGACATTTCATCCCGGCGTTGGTCCATTTCCAAAACAGGAAGGGCGGTGGACATACCGGCCAGAAGGACAGGTTCTGCGTCGCGCCGTAACCGATCTCTATTTGGCTTTAATGACCGATACGATGCTTAATCTCATCGGCTCGCGAGGACCTTTGGTTGCGGAGGGCCGCTTCGCCGGCGATCCGCTTTATATTCAAGCCCTCGCCGCGCTGCGTCGCGGCCAGCCCGTCTTTGCGGCACCACCCAGCAATAGTGTGCCTTACGGCGCCTTGCGTTTGGTCATGCCAGATTTGTCACCCGGCGATGCTCTGCAGCGCGTATCTCCTTTAGCATTGGACCTTGATGGCTATGCCGCGCGGTGGCGGCAGATGACCGGTTGAGCCAGGCGGAAAAATGAAAAGCTGGAGAAGCAGGCCGCCTCTCCAGCTTCGACCTGAACAAGAAGTCCTATTTCTTAACATCAAGTACAGCGTTGTTGCCCCATAAGGTGTCGTAGGAGAATCCTGTCAAATCCTCGACAACGGCTTTGTCCTTGTCGCTAGCCGGGCTTCTCTCGCCACCCTTGAAACGTGCAATGGTGGCCATCAGAATTGCGTGCGTGTGCTTATCAAGCTTGAAGCGCAAAGACACGGCAATACCAAAAGCGAGCAGCAGAAGCGGGCCGATCGTCATCAACCCGACGATCATATTGACGGCGCTCGGCGCCTGCTGAGTTGCACCCTGGTGGAACCCGCTCGCATCCAGCAGAATACCAACCACCATCACGGCGATAGCCATGGTCGTTTTGCGGGTAAAGATCATCACACCGGCAAAGATTCCCTCGCGGCGCTGCCCAGTCACCACTTCATCCACATCCGCAATGTAGTTGTAGATGTTCCAGGGAATGAAATTGAGACCGCCACGCCCCAGCCCCGCAATCAGCACCGGCACGTAGAGCAGCAAAAGGATATTGCTGGGACTGAATTGGTAAAGCGCATAGAGCCCAAGAATACCAGCGACGTAGAGAAAGCAGGCGAGCCGATAGGACGGTGCCGGTTGCAGCCACAAGATAAGAGGAATGAAGGCGGCCACCGCGATAAGCTGGGTGAAGGCCATCGCCCCCATCATGGAAGAAGCTACGGCTACACTGCCAAACACCGCGTAAACAACGAAATAGGTGAAAGCGGCATTGAAGATGTCCTGGCAGATATAGCCGCCGAGATACATGCCCAGATGCAGCCGGAACGCCCGTACCTTCAAGGTGGAACCGACTCCTTTGTAAAGGCGTGTCAGCGCATCCAAAGCCGTCTGCTTTTCGGCCACCGCATTATACGCTGGCGGCGACACCTCGCGTTCCCAGCTAAAAAGGTAGGTGACCAGCACCACCAACATGAACAACACGGAGAAGATGACACCCATGATGAAGAAGGTGTCCGGTGAATCCTTTCCTCCTACTATGGAGATAATCATCTTCGGCAGGATACCAGCGAGGATCGCCGAGACTTGAGCAAACAGCATGCGCACGCCAGCGAAGATGCTGAGCTTTTTATAGTCGTCGGTCATCTCCGGCGCCAAGGTTCCGTATGGCACGAGAATAGAGGCATAAACCAGTTCGAAGAAGATGTAGGTACAGAGATAATACCAAAAGCTATGACCGCTCACCCACATCAAAGCGAAGCTCGGCAAGAGCGGAATAGCGGCTAGAAGAAAAACACGGCGGCGCCCGAAACGGCGGCCAATCCAAGTGTTACCAAGACTGTCGGAAAAGTGACCGACCAGCGGGCTCCACAAAGCATCCAGCATGCGCGAGATGGCGAAGATCGCTGAGGCTTCCATCGCCGAGAGATTACAGAAGGCGGCATAGAAAAAGAGAATCCAGCCCGCAACCACCGCCATGGAGCCCGCACCAAGCACATCGGTAAGGCCGTAAGCGATATAATGGATCGGGCGTACCTTGCGGGCTGACATGGCAATAAGCCTTTAGATGAAGAGGGTGGAGAACTCACACAAAGCCAGAATTGCCATGGCTTGCCCGTATGGCATCGAGGTGAGCGCGACGTCTTTGTAGCCTTGCAACGTATCGAACACCGGCGTGCCGAAGGAGACGTTGTGCAATTCGCCATCTTCACCGATGTTATCCAGAACACCCTTAATAGCTTTGAGGCCGGCCTCAGAAAATGAAGCGCCCAGATAACCCTTGCGCACGGCCTTCAGGATACCGAACGCGAAACCAGCAGTGGCCGATGCTTCACCATAGGAGGAGGGATCATCAATCAGCGTGCACCACAACCCATCTTCGCGCTGGTATTTCGTCAATGCTTCCACCTGCGCCTTCAACGTCTCAACCAAGAATTCGCGCAAGCCATCGCCCGGCTGCAGATCGAGCAACTCGATGAATTCGGGGATCGCAATGGTGACCCAAGAGTTGCCGCGTGCCCAACGGGCCTGAGCAAAGTGATGGCGGCCTTCGAACGTCCAGCCGTGGAACCACAAGCCGGTTTCACGATCAGCCAGATACTTGATGTGCAGCATGAATTGCCGCTTGGCTTCTTCCACATAAGCCGGACGATTGAGAAGAAGGCCGATCTTGGCGAGCGGCAGCACGCTCATCATCAAGGTGTCATCCCACATCTGCTGCGGATTGACGGAGTTGAAAACAATATGCTGCAGGCCGTTTTCAATGGTGCGCGGCATATCGCGCATGATCCATTCCGCCCAGACATCGAGATAAGGCAGAAGGGTACGCATATCCGCCACTTCGACGAGATAGGCACCGGTCAAAAACGGCGCGACCGTATTGACATTCTTAGTCGGGGTTCCGGCAGCCAAACGATTGCGGAACCAATTGCAAGCAATCTCCAGCGCGGAAGAATTTCCCGTCAATTCCCAATATTTGAAAATGCCATAAAGGCCGACGCCATGCGTCCACTCCCAGTCGTTCCATCCCTTGGTGTCGATTACCCGGCCATCTTCCAGACGAAGGAGGAATTTTCCGCTCTCATCCTTGATGTTGACGAGATTGTCGATCAGCCGGTCGATAGTGGCATAGACATGGCTTTGGGTGACGCCGTTGATCTTTCGCACGGTATTCATGGTGCTCTCTCAAGCTGAAGGTGGAAATCGATAGCTGCGGGCGGTCTGATCGGGAGGCCGCCGCGAAAAGTACCGCTGGCGCGGCGCATAAGGAGCGGGCCTTCATCCACATATCAGTCCATATGGAACATCGGCGTGAGCGCCCGTTCAATTGGCTTGTTGGTGGCATCGACATCCATGATGTCGGCCATGTAATCCCACCACCGGCGCATGACCGGTAGGCCGGGCAACTTCTCGCGCATGTCATCGGGCTTGAGACGCAGGACGGCAAAGAGATTGCCGGTCGGTTCGTCCAGGAAGATCGAGTAATCGCAAATACCCGCATCGCTCAGTGCGGATTTGAGCTCCGGCCAAATCTCGTCGTGACGGCGGCGATATTCAGCTTCGCTACCTTTTTTTAAATGCATCAAAAAAGCAATCTGCTCCATCCCTGCCCCTCTTATTACTTTTAGAGGTTTTGCGTTCTTGCGATTGTTATTTGCACAACTTGATCGATTTTGCAAAAATTAAATCATCTAGAGCCAACTGGAACGTGCTTGTGAGGGATCCAGAATGTCAGACCATGGGATAGGGAAAAACTGCTTTTTTGCGGTATTTGTCTTCACCAGCCCAGCATTTGCTGGCGATGAGGCCCATTTCGTTTTCAATCATGCATCTGGCGATCCCCACGCCATCGCCGTACCAAATGGCGCGTCATTTGATCACGCAAAAGGCTATGGCTTCGAGCCCGAAGGCGCTGTGGTGGATGCGGGGGCGCATTGCTCGGGCCCGGCAAGCCCAACCATCGATCCAATAGCGACAACCGACAGAACAACACGCTTTTCAGTCTCGCTGCCGGAAGGCAGCTATCACATCAGCCTGCATTTTCGCAAAGCCCCCTTAGGAACAATCACCGCCGAGGCACGGCGCTATTACTTCTTGCCCAAAGCTCCCGGACCATCCATCGGGCACAACCTCTCTTTCGTGCTGGATCTCCACAACTCCGCTCTGCCGCCACTGCCCCTCAATGCGCCGGGCGGAACGGCTGTTCGTCTTAATCCGCGCGAATGCGGCTCCTACAGTTGGGATAGTAAGCTAACAATAGGCTATTCCGATCTAGTCGAGCGCCTCGACATTACACCGGTGGATGTTCCCCGTCTTTTTCTCCTGGGGGACTCCACCGTCGCCGATCAGCCCCAAGCCCCCTACGCCGGCTGGGGGCAGATGCTGCCGCTGCTCTTTGGTCCGGATATCGCTGTGGCCAACCATGCCGAGAGCGGGGAGACCCTGAAGTCCTTTCTCGCCGAACTTCGCCTGGACAAAATCCTGAGCCAAGCCAAGCCCGGCGATTGGGCGCTGATTCAGTTTTCGCACAACGATGAGAAAGCGCAGTGGCCGCAGACACATGAACCGGCTGATTCGACCTTCCCTCTCTATCTAAAAGTCTACATTGCCGAACTCCGGCGCAAAGGCGTTCAGCCCGTCCTGGTAACGCCGATGCAGCGGCTGCGCTTTAATGGCGACGGCAAAATCATCGAGACGCATGGCGCTTATCCCGCAGCGATCCGTGCGGTGGCAGAAGCTGAAGGCATTCCCCTGATAGATCTAACTGCCTTGTCCACTAGGCTTTTCGAGACCTTGGGAGCGGAAAAAGCCCGGGACGCCTTCGCCGGACACGGCGCCGACGCCACACATCAAAGCGTCTATGGCGCTTTCGAATTGGCGCGCTGCATCGCTGAAACCCTGCGCGAACAAAAGCTGCCGCTTGCGCAATATCTCAAGCCGGAGATTCCGGCCTTTGATCCCGTCAAACCAGATCAGGCGGGTCTCATAACACCGTAAGTCAAAAACAAAACAATGAGGAAGCGTTCATGTCATCAATTGTTTCGGGTATCGGCTGGCACATGGTGGGCGCTGCGTCCGCCGCCTCGTTTTACGCTCCCATCAGCAAAGTAAAGCGATGGAGCTGGGAAACCACCTGGGCGGTCGCCGGGCTGTTTTCCTGGATCCTATTTCCCATCGGGGTGAGCATGCTTCTGCTCTCCGATTTCTGGGGATTTTATCGTTCGTTGGATGGAAGCGTGATCCTTCAGGCGGTGCTGTTTGGTTGCATGTGGGGGGTGGGCAATATCAATTACGGACTCACCATGCGGTATCTGGGTATGTCCCTGGGAATTGGCGTGGCAATTGGCGTGACATTGGTCATCGGCACGCTCATCCCGCCGCTTCTGCATGGTCAATTGTTGCATATGCTTCATAGCAGCGGCGGAACAACCAGCATTGCCGGCATTGCCGTGGCGTTGATCGGCATTGCGATCGTCACCTTTGCGGGTCATCAGAAGGAAAAGGCCCTGGGTAGGAAGGCCGAAGAATTCGACCTCAAGAAGGGCCTGCTCCTGGCGGTGATGTGCGGCATCTTCTCTTCCGGAATGTCTTTTGCCATCGATGCCTCAAAACCGATCGAAGCAGCCGCTCTCGCCAAAGGCATCAATCCGCTTTATGCGGCTCTGCCGAGCTATGTTTTCATCATGGGCGGCGGCGCGGTGGTCAATTTGAGCTATTGCTTCCTGCGGCTGGCCTTCAAGAAAGAGCTCTCTCTCAAGGCTGATCTCCGCCTTCCCATCCGGCACTTGGCAGCAAATGGTGCCATGGCAGCCACCGGCGGGATCATGTGGTATTTCCAATTCTTCTTCTATGCCTGGGGTGCAGCAAGCATTCCCCAGAACCTAAGTTTCGTGAACTGGATGCTTCATATGAGCGGCTACGTTCTCTTCGGAGGGCTGGTTGGCTTGGCATTGCAGGAATGGCGAGGTGTGGGGCGGCGGCCTGTGGCCATCCTCTGCCTCGGCATGGCAGTCATCATAGCCGCCGCCAATTTGGTCGGCATAGGCATGGCATCCTGAAACCAGCATGCTGAAATGAAGACGGCCAGGACCTCCTGGCCGTCTTTTTTTGCGCCGACTTTCCGCCAGACCGCCGGATACGACAGCCTACCCCAAAAGAAAAGTGCCGGAACTTTCGTTCCGGCACCAGTTTTCACCTAAAGGAGAGCTTAGTACTTCAGAGTGATGCCGGCAAAAATCTGACGGCCCGAAACGGAATCGTAAGTCTCACGGGGAGTCGTGTTGTTAAACAACCAGAACTTTCCGGTATGTTCGTCTGTCAGGTTAAGCGCATCGAGCTTAAAGCTCATGTTGTCGTCGATGTTGTAGGAGAATGACGTATCAAAGTAGAGGGACGCTTTACCGTAGACAAACTGGTTGATGTAAGGCGAGTTACCGTAGCCCACAGCGGCGGCACCGGTCTTGACAGGATAGCTATCGACATACTTCGCCCGATAAGAGCTCGTGATACGTGCCTCCCAGCTATCCGCTGTATAGTAGACGGTCGCATTGAAGGAATGCGGAGAGGCTCCAAACCAAGGCGCAAGGTGATCCGACAGAGTCGACGAGCTGCTATCCCGGAACAGGTAGTGGATCTTCGACGCCACGTAGGTGTAGTTCGCGTTGATGCCGAAGTTGTCAAACGGTGCAGGCAGAAAATTGAACTGCTGCTGATAATTCACCTCAATGCCCTTCAACACACCGCCCGGCGCATTTTGATACGAAGTCAACGTGTAAGAGACCGTCGAGCTCGTAATATTGGCGCACTGGATTGGCTGTGTGGTGCAGTTGTAGTTCGCCAAAATCGCATTGATCATTTCTTGCGAAATCAGAGACGGCAATGTACCGGTGACAGATTGCGACTGTGGGTTGTTTTTGACGAATTTGGCAAACCCAGCAATCGAGAGAACGGCACCTTTGTCGAAGTACCATTCATAGCCGATGTCGATTGCATTGGCGCGGAACGCCTTGAGATTCGGGTTGCCCGCGCTGAGGCTGCCTGAGCCGCCGTCCGACGAAGAGATAGACACAGCGGTAATCGACGGAGCCATGTTGGCAAGAACCGGCCTGGCCATGACCTTCGACAAGCCAAAGCGGATAAGCATGTCATCTGTCGGCGAATATACCAGGTTGAGCGATGGCAGCATGTCGTCATACGAGTTGCTCGCCTGGGTCTGATACCCGGCAATAGTGTAACCGACCGAGTGGGTGTCCGTGGTGGCGTAACGCAAGCCAATATTGCCACGCACGGTTCCGATACCGATGTCGATATCCTCGACGCTAGCCTCCACATAGTAGGATTTGTCGTGCTCCGAAACTCCGAACGTGGTGGTGCCGTTGTTGCTGCTGTTCTGGGAGTTGAGGTTGGAAATCGTCCAATCACCCCAATCGTTCACACAGTTGCACTGCAGTCCGGTAAGGCTGGCAAGTTTGTAGAGATTTGGCGCCATAAAGGCGGTTGGTGTCTTGCCCCCCATGCCGAGCGCCCCGGCATCGAAGCTGACGCGGTTCATGACGTCTGCAGACGTGACGCCCAATTCCTGCAGCGAGGGATTGATCGTCGTATCGACAGAACGCACATATCGCGTGGTATTGAAATCATAATAGCGGGCGTTAAAGCCGAACTTCAGTTCGACTGCATTGATGGGCCTGTAAGAGACATTGGTGGAGATATTCCGGAAATTGTTGCTGGTCCGGAAGAGATAACGGCGCAGCGCGGAATAGCCTTTGATTAGATCCCATTTGGCCGGATTGGTTACATCGAAACCAAACGAGGTTTCTACCGGAGCATAACCGTTGCCGCGGATATCATAGACATAATTGCCGTCGCCTGTGGCCGAACCGGTATCAAGAGCCTCCATCGAGGCAAACAGACCTTCTTGCCGGTTACGTGAAGTTGCCATACCGAACATGCCATCAAAACGCAGCTTCTCGCTAAAGATATGCTGTATTTGGGCGGTTGCCTGGCTGAACTGCGTGGTGGCCCGCGTCTGGTCGGCACTGGTGCGGGTGTCGTTGTTGTCGGTAACGAGATAATCTGTGATGCCGTTCGTGACGTCGCCGCTGACCAGCTTCATGGCAGGACGGCCGATCGTTTTGTAATAGAACAGCATACCGTTGGGATCGGAAGCACTGTACCCTGCCGAGCCGACTGTCGTGTGATAGGCCAAAGGCAACATGCTCTTGGCATAGCTGCAAGTTTGTGCGGCATGGACTGCGGCCGTCGAAGGCGTGCAGGTTGCATAGACGCCCGACATAGAAGTTGCCGACGTAGCAGTATTCAGAGTCGTGGACGTGTTGTTGCGATTGATGCCCAGATTGGTCATCAGATTACTGGTAGAGTTCTGATAGTAGCTCGAGAATAGACCGTCGATGGTGATCAGCGTGTCTTCATCGACTTGCCACTGCTCGGAAGTCGTCAAACCAATGCGGGTTTGATAGAGATTCTGATGGACTAGCGCCGGGGCACCCAATTCGGCCGATGGAGCCTGCGTCGTCCAAGTACCCGCAGCATTGGCGGTGTGGCCACGGGGCGAATTAACGGTGGCATAAGCTGCCGCATTGGACCCGCTAAGCAGTGAGCAATAGGATGCGTTGGTGACACTGACGCCAGGAACTACGCCATCCGTGCCGCTGCACGCCGTACCTGTAGGCGCCGCAAAACCGTCACGCGTCATCGTGCCGGTTGGCGTGCCGGCGAAAGACTCACTGCTGTTGGTATTCCAGTTGTAGACATACCCACCAGGGCCGTTGCTGTAATAATCAAGAGCCTGCCGGCGCATGGTATAGGCGACAGAGAACAGCGTGCCGATTTTACCATTCAGCCAGTTGTGCGATATCACACCGGCGACACGCGGATTGAAAGCGGCGCCACGCTCGTACGTGGCATTGTTGAGCGATACGACGACTTTGTCGCCCATCGAAAATGGCCGACCGGTTTCCAAAGACACGGTCGCACCGAGAGAACCTTCATCCGTCGAAGCCGAAGGCGTCTTGCGGACTTTGAGATTACTGAAGAGTTCGGAAGCGAAGGTGTTGAAATCGAATTGTCGGCTGCGGTTTGGATTATCGCCAGCCAAGGTGCCGCCGGCGGTCGAGAGCGCCTCCATACCGTTGATGGTAACGCGGGTGAAATCCGGACCTAAACCGCGTACGGTGATGGTACGGCCTTCACCATTGTCGCGCGTGATCGAAATACCAGGCAGCCGCTGTAGCGATTCAGCGAGATTGGCATCCGGAAATTTTGCCACATCTTCGGCATTGATCGCGTCGACCATTTCGGCCGCTTCACGTTTGGTGGAGAGCGCGCTTTCAAGTGAAGCGCGATAGCCCGTCACCGTAACAGTTTCCAGTGATAGCGGATCTTCGGCACTGGCCACACCAGCGCTAATCAGCAAGCCTACCCCAGTGCTGAGCATCAGCGTCCCGCGCAGTGCGCGGTTTTGCAGTTTCATTCTTTCCCTCCCTACACGCCTAATACTGGCGTTGTCTTCTATTGAGCTAAAGCTTCCACCATGAAACACTCTTGTCAATCAAAAATGATCAATATCATCCATTGATGTCCGGTTTTCGCGCCGGTATCGATCTTTATGCACCATAACGTCTATAATTTGTGTGTTTGTACGAGAGATAGGGTTCAGATGAAGCACGCGCCAATCTTGGTTTTGTTGCTACTAATTTGCACTGGCCTGAGTTGGGGCACGCCTGCTTATGGGGCTCTAACATTACCTCGAGAGCCGGATATGCGTTTAATTTTCCAGGACGATTTCAATGATACCGGCAACTGGGTGAGCGAGTTCGAGAAGAGAGGCAGCCTCACTTTTGCGAACGGTACCGTCGATATCACAGCCCCTGCCGGCGCAACTTTATGGTTCCGCAAAAAGCTATCTGGGCCGGTCGCCATCGAATACCAGATACAAGCTGTCGCAGAAGATGGCCCTTATGATCACGTCAGTGATCTGAACTGCTTTTGGATGGCCATAGATCCGCAGCGCCCGAATGATTTTTTCAACCCGCCCCGAAGCGGCAAGTTCGAGGACTACAACACGCTTCGGACTTATTATGTGGGCCTCGGCGGCAACAGGAACACGACCACCCGCTTCCGCCGCTATATCGGCGATCCCAATGTGCGCCCGCTACTGCCGGAAAACGATCGCAGTGCACCGGAAGATTTGATCCAGGCGAATTTCTGGCAGACCATCCGCTTGGTCGCGAACGGTTCCGACATTCGCTATTACCGTGATGGCAAGGAGCTGTTCCGCTACATCGATTCAGAGCCCTACCGGGAAGGCTGGTTCGGCTTGCGCACCACCTTGAACCATATGCGGGTGCGCCAGTTCCGCGTCTGGCGCATCACACAACTTTGAGCGAACAGGAATGACGCCAAACGGCCGCAGCATCGAAAGACACTGCGGCCGCTCACTGAGAAAATTCTGGCGAGAAGCTTAATTCGTTTTCGCCAATTCGACGGCATAGACCTGAGACGCGCCGCCCAGCATGTTGGAGCGGAAGATTAGCCATTTTCCATCCGGCGAGAAGCGGGCATTCGGCTCCAGCCGGTAGTCGTGGTCCTTCATATTGACCAGCTTCTCGGCTTCGAAGAAGCCGGGATGAATGAGCGCATCGGAATTCGGCGCTTTGATGCCAGCGAGATCGTCTTTGATGATGTGCGGGCGGAAGAGATACATCCACTTTCCGTCCGGGGCGTGCGCCACCATTTCGGAATCGCCGCCGTCGCCGGAGAACAGCGTGCCATCATCGGAGTTGTTATAGTGCACCGACCATTCGTTGCGCTGCAGATGATACCAGGTACGGCTTCCGTCCGTGACATGATAACCGGCCACCCAGAAGTCTTCACCACGCGGGGTTTGCAGATCATACCAGATGGTCTTGCCATCGTGGCTGAACCATTCGTGACCCGCGATCTCCATGTTCATGCTGCGGGTGTGGAGCTTGATCGGCTGGGCATCGGGCTTATCGACGCGCACCAGCCAGAGGCGGTCGACCTTATGCCAGGGACCTTCGTGGCAATACATCAACAGGCCCGGATCGGTGGGCGAAAACTGCAAATGGTTCAGCCAATCGGTAGAGGCAGTAACCTTCTTGCGTTCGCCAGTCTTCAAATTGAGAGTGAAGATCTCCATCGGAATCTTGGCTTCGAGCCGCAGATCCATGCGGGCTTCCTTCGCTTCCGCGAAGGTGAGCTGCTTGCCGTCGAGTCCCATAATCGGCGGGCCCTGGGTGACGGACTTCGGAACGATCATGCCATCATGGCTGAGCCTCTGACCTTCGCTGTGCTCGTCGACACCGCCCAGCAAGGTTTCGTCGGAATTGATCGACTGAATGTTACCGTGATCCAGCTTGGCCACGACATGGCTTTTGCCGGTGTCGATATCAGCCGCGTAAATGGTTTTCGTCGCGCCGAAATCGAGATCCCCCATCTCGTAATAGACTTGGCGAGTTTTATGGCCGGTGAAGAGCAGATGCACCTTGCCGGGCACAATGAGCTTCAGTTTGCGGGTCTTGAACTCAAAGCTGACGATGCCCTTCGGTGTCGAGATCACCATCTTGTCGTTCTGCGGGGTATAGGCATTGAAATTGAAATAGAGACTTTGACTACCCGCCTCATCCGAAAGGCGGACGACGCGATGATGGGTTGCCGGGTCGACCCATTCCCTTGGCAAATCCTTTGGAGCCTCCGCCGCCATTCCCGATCCGGCCAAGCAGCCGGCCGCGGCCATCGCCCATAACACCCGTTTCATGCACGTTTCCTTCTTGTCGCCTTGCGCTCTTGCAGGAGGCGCGATTATCTTGGGCAGAAATAACACAAATTCGCGCATAATCCATCATATCAAGTCATAAGCAGCCACACAGATGCGTGAATGGGGAAGAAGGCCATGAATGTGAAGGGGTATCGGACAGGACTGAGCCGCCGCGGTCTGCTGCAGGGAACCACCATCGCCGCCGCCGCCCTATCGCTTTCTCCTGTGGCGCGTGCCGCGACGCCGGAAGCAGAAACCATCCCGCTTTGGCCTAGTGAGGCGCCGGGCGGTGTCGCGACGCCGCTGAAGACGGTGATCGAAAAGCGCTCCGCGGACGTGAACGTCTATTCCCAGATCGCCTCGCCCTTTTTGCTGGTGTACCGGCCGCAAAATCTGAATGGTACGGCCTTGGTGCTCTCCCAGGGCGGCGGCTATGTGCATATCGCCAACAGCCCCAATGTTCCGGCCTATTTCACGGCGCAAGGCATCACTGTTTTCGACCTTATCTATCGCTTGCCGGGTGAAGGCTGGCGCGCAGGCCCGGACGCTCCGAAACAAGATGGGCAACGGGCGGTGCGCCTGGTGCGGAAATTGGCACCGCGTTATGGCCTCGATGTGAACCGCATCGGTGTGATCGGATTTTCCGCAGGCGGTCATGTCGCCGCCACCACGGCAACAGCCTTCGAGCAGAAGGTTTATGCACCGGTGGACGATGCCGACAGCTTATCGGCGCGGCCGGATTTTGCCGTGCTCTCCTGCCCGGTGATCACCATGACCGATCCCTTTGCCCACAAACCCTCGCGCAGACTTCTACTAGGCGATCAGCCGGATGCCGCACGCATAGCGGCCTATTCCTGCGAGAAGCTGGTCACCAGTAATACGCCGCCAGCTTTTCTGGTGCATGCCAATGACGACAAAGTCGTTCCCGCCGACAACAGCCTGCTGATGGTCATGGCGATGCGGCAGGCCGGTGTGCCGGTCGAGCTGCATCTTTATCGCGAAGGCGGACATGGCATGGGCACAAGCTTGTCACCTGATCTGCCGGCTTCGCATTGGCCCGAAACGATGTTGCGCTGGTTGGCGCGGCTACCCCTACAAAAGGCCTGATTTCATAAGCCGCTCAACACTTAGCGCTGCGTCCAAAGTGAAATTCGAATAGGCTTTTTGGATGCTAATTCCCTGTTCCAAAAAGATATTCGCGAGCTGATACGAAGCTGCGAATGCGCCGCGCTTATGGCGATGCTGCGCGGGGTTCACGCCAAGGATACACACGATCAAACATCCCAGAAGATGTGGGAAGCGAAGCGCGTGCTTTCAAGCTGCGCAAAGCTTATGCGAAGGCGACAACGTGTTGCTCTTGCGTCCCAAGACCGTCGACGCCGAGCCGCATCACATCACCAGGCTTAAGATAGATCGGCGGACGGAAAGACGAGCCGACACCGATAGGCGTGCCCGTCGTTAAGATGTCGCCAGGCTCCAGCGTGATGTAGCGGCTGACATTGGCAATGAGCTCGGCGACCGTGAAGATCATATTGCGCGTATTGCCGGACTGCATGCGCTTGCCGTTGAGCTCCAGCCAGAGATCGAGATTCTGCGGATCGGCGATTTCCTCTGCCGTCACCAGCCAAGGCCCGACCGGACCGAAGGTGTCGCAGCCTTTGCCTTTATCCCATTGGCCGGAAGCATTTTGAAAACCGCGATCGGTGATGTCGTTCACCACAACATAGCCCGCCACATGCGCGAGAGCGTCGCGTTCTTCGACATAACGGGCCCGCCGTCCCATCACCACGGCAAGCTCGGCTTCCCAATCCGGACATTGGGGATCACGCGGCAGCATGACGTCGTCATTGGGACCATTCAGACAACTGATGGCTTTGGTGAAGATCACCGGCTCGGTACGCGGCTTATCCGACACATCACCCGCATGATCGGTATAATTGAGACCAATGCCGAGGAACTTGCCGATCCCCTTCACCGGCACACCCAGCCGCGGCGCTCCCGGGACGATCGGGAGGAGCTGCGGATTAACGGCTGCAAGATCAGCAAGCCGTCCCGCGGCGAGCAGCTCCGGCGTGATGTCCTCAACTACATTGGACAGATCCCGGATTTGGCCCTCCGCATCGAGCAGACCGGGCTTTTCGGATCCTTTGGGACCGTAACGCAGGAGTTTCATCGCAAGGGACCTTGATTCACGCCAAGGCCAAAATGCCATCCATGACCGATATTGACAAGTTCATAGGTGGTTTGCGACAAAATGTGAGCGGTTTCCTCCAAAATCGCTCCCTCCCCAACCGCCTCCCGACTGCCAAAGCGGGGGGCGGTTTCTTTTCTCCTTACATATTGGGGTAGTTGGGCCCGCCGCCGCCTTCCGGCACGGTCCAGACGATGTTCTGGGTCGGGTCTTTGATATCGCAGGTTTTGCAGTGGATGCAGTTCTGCGCATTGATCCGCAATTCCGGGCCTTCGACGATTTCATAAACACCGGCCGGGCAATAGCGCTGCTCCGGCGCATCAAAGCGCTGCAGATTGATGGCGATGGGAACCGAAGGGTCCTTGAGCTTGAGGTGCGCGGGCTGGTTTTCGGCGTGATTGGTGTTGGAGACGAAAACCGAACTCAAGCGATCGAAGGTGAGTTTGCCATCCGGCTTGGGGTAAGCGATCGGCTGACATTCGGTAACGGGCTTCAGGCGGAGGTGATCAGGCTTGTGATGGAAGGTCCAAGGCGCACGGCCGCGGAACAGATAAGTGTCGAGCGCGGAATAGGCCAAAGCCGGAAACAAACCCCATTTGAAAGCCGGCTTGATGTTGCGCACTTCATATAGTTCCTGCCACAGCCAGCTCTGTCTGATCTTCTCCGGATAATGAGCCGCTTCGGCCTCTCCACTTTCAAGAGCTTCCACCACCGCTTCGGCGGCGAGCATGCCCGACTTCATGGCGGTGTGGCTGCCTTTCAGCTTGGGCACATTGAGAAAGCCCGCCGTATCGCCGACCAAGACGCCACCAGGAAAGGTGAGTTTGGGAATGGCTTGGAAGCCGCCAGCCGAAATCGCTCGTGCGCCATAAGAAAGGCGCCCCCCCCCTTCGAGGAGCGGGCGGATCAAGGGGTGAGTCTTGAAACGCTGAAACTCCTCGAAGGGAGAAAGATGAGGATTGGCGTAATCCAATCCGACCACAAGCCCGACTACGACCTGATTGTTTTCGATGTGGTAGCAAAACGAGCCGCCATAGGTGTCGCTCTTCAGCGGCCAGCCGATGGTATGAATGATCTTGCCTTGCTGATGCTTGGCCGGATCGACCTCCCACAACTCCTTGAAGCCGATACCATAGACTTGCGGGTCGCAATCTTCCCGCAAAGCGAAACGCTCAGCGAGTATACGCGTAAGCGAACCGCGGCAGCCTTCTGCGACTATGGTCTGGCGCGCCACCAACTCCACACCCGGCGTATAGCTATCGGTCGGCTGACCATCCTTGCCGATACCCATATCGCCGGTGGCGACGCCGATCACGCGATCGCCATCGTAAAGCACTTCGGCCGCTGCGAAGCCCGCGAAGATTTCGACACCAAGACTTTCGGCTTGCGTTGCCAGCCAGCGGCAGAGATTACCAAGACTGATGATGTAATTGCCCGCATTGTGCATGGTGGGCGGGGTGGGCAAGCGGAAAGAGCGCTGTTCCGTGAGATAGAGGAAGTTGTCGTCCTCGGCTTCGGTGTGAAGCGGCGCGCCTTTGGCTTTCCAATCAGGAATCAATTCATTCAGCGACCGAGGTTCGAACACCGCACCGGACAAGATATGCGCGCCGACTTCGGAGCCTTTTTCCAAGACGCAGACGGAGAGGTCCGGCTTCAATTGCTTGAGCCGGATGGCAGCGGAGAGTCCTGAAGGCCCTGCTCCCACCACCACACAATCAAATTCCATCCGTTCGCGTTCGCTGGCCATCAGTTCGCCTCAGGTAGAGAGGATCTCACAAAGCTTCGGCAACTCGACAAACAGATCGCCCACCAAGCCGTAATCAGCAACTTGGAAGATCGGTGCTTCTTCATCCTTGTTGATGGCGACGATCACCTTGGAGTCTTTCATACCTGCCAGATGCTGAATCGCCCCGGAGATGCCGACAGCAATGTAAAGATCAGGCGCGACGATCTTGCCGGTCTGGCCGACCTGATAATCATTGGGCACGAAACCGGCATCCACCGCAGCGCGGCTGGCGCCGACCGCAGCGCCCAAACAATCCGCGAGCTTTTCCATGAGCTGGAAGTTCTCTTTCGAACCCAAGCCGCGGCCGCCCGATACCACGACCCGCGCCGCAGCCAGTTCCGGCCGTTCCAGTTTCACCACGTCACGGCTGACGAAAGCGGACCGCGCAGGCGATGCGGCCGGAGCAGAAATGTTTTCGATAGGCGCAGAGCCACCATCAGCCGCGGGAGCAAAGGCTGTGGTGCGGATGGTGAGGACCTTGCAGCGATCCTTGCTTTGCACCGTGGCCAGCGCATTGCCGGCATAGATAGGCCGCACGAAGGTATCAGGCGCGACAATCGCAATGACGTCGGAGACCTGCATCACATCCAGCAACGCCGCGACGCGGGGCAGCAGGTTTTTGCCGAAGGTCGTCGCAGGCGCTAGGATCGCCTCATACATCTCCGCCAAGGTGAGGACCAAATCGGTCAGCGGTTCGGGCAGGCCGTGTTCGTAAACTGCGGCGTCTGCCAACAGAACTTTCTCTACGCCCGCAAGGCGCGCGGCAGTAGAAGCAACCGGCTGCGCCTTATGTCCAGCCACGAGCACATGGATGGGTGCTCCCAATTGCGCCGCAGCGGTGACGGTGTTGCTCGTAGCCGGAGAAAGCACGGCATTGTCATGGTCGGCGAGGACGAGAACAGCCATCAGATCACCTTCGCTTCCTGCTTCAGCTTTTGCACCAGCTCCGCCGCATCAGCGACACGCACGCCGGCTTTGCGCTTGGGCGGCTCTTCGACTTTCAAGGTGGTGAGCCGAGGCGCGATATCGACACCAAGATCGGTCGGGCTCAGCACATCCAGCGGCTTCTTCTTGGCCTTCATGATATTGGGCAAGCTGGCATAGCGCGGCGTGTTGAGACGCAAGTCTGTTGTCACAAGAGCCGGGAGCTGCAGGCTCAGCGTTTCCAGACCACCGTCGATTTCCCGCGTCACCAGCGCATGACCGCCTTCGACGACGAGCTTGGAAGCAAAGGTGGCTTGCGGCCAGGATAGCAGCGCCGCCAGCATCTGGCCCGTCTGATTGCAATCATCATCAATGGCCTGCTTGCCGAGAATGGCGAGATCCGGATTCTCGCGCTTGGTGATTGCCGCCAGCAACTTGGCCACGGCGAGCGGTTCGACGATGTCATCGGTTTGAACCAGGATGGCGCGATCGGCACCCATGGCCAAAGCGGCACGCAACGTCTCTTGCGCTTGCGCGGGACCAATGGAGACAACGAGAACCTCCGAGGCGGCGCCAGCTTCTTTCAAGCGCACGGCTTCTTCGACCGCGATCTCATCGAAGGGGTTCATCGAGAATTTGACATTGGCGGTCTCAATGCCCGAACCATCGGCGCGCACGCGAACCCTGACGTTGTAATCGATCACCCGCTTGACTGCGACGAGTACCTTCATGCTTCCTCCGGCGACAAGAACAAATCCGTCAGCAAGGGTTTGGTGGGATCCATCGCATAGCGGCTGAAATCGCGGATGCCCTCTTCCGCCAGCACCTCTTCATCGGTGAGGAAGCGGCCGGTGGTTTGGCGCGAAGGCCGCGTGAGCAGCGCATGCGCGGCATCGGCGACGATCTCCGGTGTGCGGCAGTGATCCGGCTTCACCGCATCACCCAGCATGGCCAAGGCGGCGGTGGCAATCACGCTCTTCGGCCACAGCGCATTGACGGCAACGCCATCGGCGCGGAATTCCTCGGCCAGACCCAGCACACACATGCTCATGCCGAATTTGCTCATGGTGTAAGCCAGGTGCGGCCCGAACCATTGCGGCTTGAGCGAAATCGGCGGGCTCATCACCAGGATGTGCGGATTTTCGGCCTTCTTCAAATGCGGCAGGCAAGCCTGTGAACACAAGAAGGTGCCGCGCATATTCACGGACATCATCAGATCGAAACGCCTGGCGGGCGTTTGCAAGGTGCCGGTGAGATTGATGGCGGAGGCGTTGTTGATGAGAATATCGATACCGCCGAACTGCTTCACCGCTTCGGCCACCGCGGCTGCGATCTGGTTTTCGTCGCGAATATCGACCGAGAGCGGTAGCGCTTTGCCGCCAGCAGCAGTGATCTCTTCGGCTGCGGTATAGATGGTTCCCGGCAGCTTGGGATTGGGTTCTGCGGTCTTCGCCGCGATCACGATATTGGCGCCATCGGCGGCGGCACGCAGGGCAATGGCTTTGCCGATGCCGCGGCTGGCACCAGTGATAAAGAGTGTTTTGCCTTTCAAAGATCGCATATCAGGCTCCTATCGCAAGCGGCGCCTGGTCCAGCGTGCGATCGGCATCGCGCCAGGAAGAAATCCATTCGGGCAGAACCGGCGAACCCTCGGCATAACCGACCTCTTTCGCCAAGACGGCCGGAACCACCACGCCTTCCGAACCCAAGAAGGCACCGCGCACCGCGGCTTGGCAGGCGACAACCTCGCCCGCTTCGATGCGATGCTCGATATAGAACCAGCGTTCATCCCAACCGATCAGCCGGCTTTTCAGCGCCAGCTTCTGGAACGGCTTCAACGGCCGACGATAGCGCACCAGACTGCCCGCCAACACCGCCTGCCAGCGGCGCTGCCACATCGCCCGCCACATGCCGGTGCGCAAAATGAGATCGATGCGGCCGAGATCCATGAGAGAGAGATAGCGGGCGTTGTTCATATGGATGTTGTAGTCGAGATCACCAGGCAGCACGCGGAAGGCCAGATTGGATTGGCCGAAGAGCGGGAGGCCGCTGCGGAACGGCGCGGCGATAGCCGTGCGTATCGTTCGAATCCACATCCCTGCCTCCCGCGCTGCTCAGAATGCGGCCTCCGGAAAATTCATCATGGTGGCGCCCCCCGCCATGATGGATGAGAACAGCGCGCCAGTCTGCGGCAGCACCTTGTCCATGAAGAAGGACGCCGTCGCCAGCTTGGCGCGATAGAAGTCTTCTTCGCCGGTTTTCTCTTCCAGTTTCTTCAGCGAAACCTCGGCCATGCGCGCCCATTGATATGCGAGCGCCACCAGACCGAAGAGGCGCAGATAATCCGTCGCTGCTGCACCAGCTTCTTCCGGCTTGGAAAGACCGACGCGGGCGATCTGCCCTGTCGCCTGTTGCAAGCGCACAAAGGATTTGGTCAGCGGATCGACATAGCGTGACAACGCCGCGTTGTCGGCATTGGCGGTGATGAAGTCCGACACCGGATGGAAGAACGGACGCAGATAACGCCCGGCATGCGCCCCGAGCTTGCGCCCGACGAGATCCAGCGCCTGGATGCCATTGGTGCCTTCATAGATCTGGGCGATACGGGCATCGCGGATGTACTGCTCCATGCCGTGTTCGCGGATGTAACCATGGCCGCCCATCACCTGGATGCCGAGATTGGTGGCTTCGAATCCGAGATCGGTGAACAGCGCCTTCACGATCGGCGTCATCACGGCGATGAAGTCTTCCGCGTCCCGCTTTTCTTTGGGGTCTGAGGAATGGTTCTGGATGTCGACTGCGCGCGCCACCCAACCCGCAAGCGCCCGGCAGCCTTCGGCCGTCGCGCGCATGGTAAGCAACATGCGGCGGATGTCGGGATGCACGATAATCGGATCGGCAGATTTCTCCGGGTATTTGGCACCCGCCAGCGAACGGCCTTGCAGACGCTCGCGCGCATACGCGACCGCACCTTGATACGAGGCTTCGGCAAGGCCGAGCCCTTGAATGCCGACCGCGAGGCGTTCTTCGTTCATCATGGTGAACATCGCCCGCATGCCTTTGTGCGATTCACCAACCAGCCAGCCCGTAGCGCCGTCGAAATTCAGCACGCAAGTCGCGGAGGCCTTGATGCCCATCTTGTGTTCGATGGCCCCGCAAGTGACGCCGTTGCGCTCACCCAAGCTGCCGTCATCCTTGACCAGGAATTTCGGCACCAGGAACAGGCTGATGCCTTTGATGCCTTTGGGGGCATCCGGCAGACGCGCCAAAACCAGATGAATGATGTTGTCGGTGAGGTCATGCTCACCGGCGGAAATGAAGATCTTGGTGCCGCTGATGCGATAGCTGCCATCCGGCTGCGGCTCGGCTTTGGTGCGCGACAGGCCGAGATCGGTGCCGCAATGCGGCTCGGTCAAGCACATGGTGCCGGACCAGACGCCTTCCACCAGCTTGGGCAGATAGCGCTGCTTCAGCTCTTCGCTACCGTGAGTCGACAAAGCCTTGTAGGCGCCATGGGTGAGGCCGGGATAAAGCCCGAAGGAGAGATTGCTGGAGCAGATCATCTCTTCGACCAGCATGTTGACGGTATGCGGCACGCCTTGACCGCCATAGGCCGGATCGCAAGCGATGCCCGTCCAGCCGCCTTCGCGGAACAGACGAAAGGCTTCCGGAAAGCCTTTCGGCGTGCGCACCACACCGTTTTCCAGCCGGCAGCCTTCCTCGTCGCCGCTGCGATTGAGCGGGAACAAGACCTCTTCACAAACCTTCGCTGCTTCTTCCAGGACGGGATCGAGCAGTTCCGGCGTCATCTCTTCGAGGCCCGGCAGCTCCGACAAAGCGGCGCCGTTGTGCAACTCGTAAAGGACGAAGCGCATATCGCGCAGGGGAGCTTTGTAGGTTGCCATGGTCGTTAGTTCCGCAGGGGCTTTCCGGTTTCCAAAACGTGCTCGATGCGCGCCACCGTGTCGGGGTGGTGCAAGAGGCGCATGAAGCGGCTGCGCTCCAGCTCCAGCATGTCGTCTTCCCGCAAGGGCTTGGTGGGATCGGCATCGCCGCCCGACAACACTTCCGCCAACGCTGCCGAGACCACGAGATCATGCTTGGTGGCGAGACCGCGGCGATGGAAACTCTCCGCCGCCGAGTTCATGCCCACCGCTGCGCTTTCACCCGGCAGCACCCATTCCGTATCCGCGTTGGGCGGGGTGTAGTCTTGCGCGAGCTGCAAGGCTTTGGCTTTGGCATCCGCCAGCAAGCGATAGCGGTTCATGGTGATGCCATCGGTTGGCCGCAGGAAGAGAAGCTCTTTGGCTTCCGCGGCAGATTTCGCGACGGTGGCAGTGGAAATGGTCTCGAAGACCTTGACCACGGCCGGCATCGGACCTTTCGGCAAGCGGCCGAGCGTGGACCAGCGATGCAACATCTCCTTGCAGCCACCCCAAGCAGGGATCAGCCCGACGCCGCATTCGACCAGACCGATATAGCTTTCGGCATGGGCCTGAACCGCATCGCAATGCAGGAGAATCTCGCAGCCGCCACCCAGCGCCATACCGGACGGCGCCGCCACTACCGGGAACGGCGCGTATTTCATGGCTTTGTAAGTCGCCTGCCCTTCGTAGACCGTCTGCTCCAGCACCGGCCAAGCGGCGATGTTGAGGGCAAACAAGGCCAAGCCGAGATTGGCGCCGGCGGAGAAGTTGGTGCCTTCGTTATAGATCACCAATGCCTTGAATTGGCGTTCCACCAGCTTCAGCGACTTGCCCAGAAGGCCCATGATGTCGGGATCGATGGTGTTGAGCTTAGAGGTGAACTCGAAACAGGCGACGCCATCGCCGATGTCCCACAACGCAGCCGAGCCGTTCTTGAGCAAGGGCTCGCGGGTGCGCTTCAAATCTTCGAGCCACAGCACGCCGTCGGGCCGGACAATATCCCTATAGACACCATCAGGCGACAGCATCTGGCGCTGGCCGTTTTCGATCCGGTAGAAGGAGCGGCCAATGGCGGTGCGCAGCAACGCCGGGACCGGCAAACCGTCTTTTTCCAGATGGGCGATGAACCAATCAACACCGATCTGATCAATCAACTCGAAGGGCCCGGATTTCCAGGCATAGCCGAGCCGCATGGCTTCATCGATCGATGCGATGTCGTCAGCGACTTCCGGCACCAACATGGCGGCATAGGAAAGCGTGCGCGCCATGACTTTCCAGGCGTATTGCCCAGCCTTGCTATCTGCCGACAACAGAGCCTTCACACCCTTCGGCAGTTCCAACTCGGCCTTCTGCTGCGGCCGGTATTCGCCGCTGGCGAGCGAAATCGCTTCCTTGACCTTCTCGCCGCCACTGCGATTGAGGCGATAAAAACCGCCTTTGCCTTTGCGGCCGGTCAAACCTTTATCGAGCATGCGCGCAATCAAAGGGAGTTCGCGGTTGGCGGCGTGGAAAGGATCGTCCTTGGCCAAGAGACGCGCCATGCTGGCATTGATGTGCGGCATCAGATCGAGGCCGACCAAATCCAACAGACCGAACACGCCGGTCTTGGGGAAACCCAAGGGCTTGCCCAGCACAGCATCTGCCTCTTCCACCTCAAGCCCGGCATCGAAGGCTTCAGTAACAGCGACTTGCAGCCAGTAAACGCCGAGACGGTTGCCAATGAAGCCAGGCCGGTCCTTGCAGCGCACAATGCTCTTGCCGAGTTTGAAATCGGCAAAGCGGCTGACGCTTTCGAGGGCTTCCGGCCGCGTCTTCTCTCCAGCAACCACTTCCAAGAGACGCATGTAGCGCGGCGGATTGAAGAAATGGGTGATGCAGAAATCGCGTGCGAAGCCGTCACTCATGCCTTCGGTCAGCGCCGTCAGCGGAATGGTCGAGGTGTTGGAGGAGACAACCGAGCCGGGCTTGCGAACGGATTCGATCCGATGATAGAGCGCCTGCTTGATATCCAGCTTCTCGATCACCGCCTCGATGATCCAGTCGCAGTCGGCAAGCTTGGCGAGATCGTCTTCGGTATTGCCAGGCGTGACGAGCCGGGCCGCGCTTTTCGACATGAAAGGCGCCGGATCAGCCTTCAGCAACTTTTCGATCGCGCCTTCCGCGATGGCGTTCCGGTTGTCGGCGCCCGGCGGCACGATATCGAGCAGAAGGACGGGGACACCCGCATTGGCAACATGGGCAGCAATACCAGCCCCCATGACGCCGGCGCCGATGACGGCGACTTTGGCGATCTCGGCCATTACATCGCCTCCAGCACAGTCGCGATACCCTGGCCGCCGCCGATGCACTGGGTCGCTAAGGCATAACGGCCACCCAAGCGCTGCAGCAGCGAAGCCGCCTTGCCTGTGATGCGCGCGCCGGTGGCTCCCAAAGGATGGCCAAGCGCAATGGCACCGCCATCGATGTTGACCTTCTCGGGATCAAGACCGAGATCACGGATGCAGGCGATCGATTGGGAAGCAAAAGCCTCGTTCAACTCGACTACATCCAAGGCATCCGCCTTGATGTCGGCACGGGCCAGTGCCTTGCGGCTGGCGCCCACCGGACCAATGCCCATGATCTCCGGCGCACAGCCAGCGATCGCGAAAGAAACAATACGGGCGATCGGCTTCAAACCGTTACGCTCGGCATAATCCAGCGAGCAGACGAGTGTGACGGCCGCACCATCGGTGAGCGGAGAGGCTGTACCTGCCGTCACCGTGCCGGCTTGATCGAAAGCCAGCTTCAGTTCGGCCAGCGACTGCAAAGACGTGTCAGCGCGGATACAGCCATCGGTCTCGACCTTGGCCTTGCCGGTTTCGACCGGAAGGATTTCGTCGGTGAAATAGCCAGCAGCCTGTGCTTTGGCTGCCTTCTGATGGGAGCGCAGCGCGAACTCTTCCTGTTCGACGCGGCTGATCTTCCATTGCCGGGCAACATTTTCGGCAGTGTCTCCCATTCCCATATAGGCGCCAGGTAGAGAGTGGGCGAGGTTGGGGTGGGGAAACGGGTTGAATCCAGTCATCGGTACCCGGGTCATACTTTCGACCCCTGCACAGATGAACACCTCGCCCGCTCCCATCTGGATTGCTCCGGCAGCGGAGTGAATGGCTTGCATGGAAGAACCGCAGAAGCGGTTGATGGTCTGGCCGCCGACGCTTTGCGGCAAACCAGCCAGAAGGCCGATCAGACGGGCAGCATTAAGCCCCTGCTCGCCTTCGGGAATGGCACAGCCCAGAATGAGATCTTCGAGATCTTCCGGCTTGATCTTGCTGCGCGCAACGAACTGACGAACCAATTGGGCTGCCATTTCGTCCGGGCGCACGCCCGCCAAAGCGCCTTTCTTGGCCGGGGTGAAGGGGGTGCGAGCATATCCCGCGATAACCACGGTCTTCATGGGTACCTCTCCAGACTGGTGGCTGATGGGGCCGGAGAGAAAGAAGACCGTTGTACTGTGTTTCTTTCCGTCAGGCCGTTTGGGTAGCGGCGCTCTTTTGCTGCAGCGCCTCGACAGTGAGCTTTTCGATGTCTTTCAATTCGCGCAGCGTTTCTTCCAAAGCCCGCCTCTGCTCTTCGAGCTGACGAGCCCGCGTGCGCACCTTGGTCAAAAGCAACTGCATCTGCTCGATCTGGGTGACATCCACCACATAGAGATCGAGGAATTCCTTGATTTCCTTGATGCTGAAACCGAGTCTCTTGCCGCGCAGGATCAAGATCATCCGTGCCCGTTCGCGATGGGTGTAGACTCGCGTCGTCCCCGCCCGCTGCGGCGAGATCAAACCCTGATCCTCGTAAAACCGGATGGTGCGCGGCGTCACATCCAGATCGCGCGCCAATTCGGTTACCGAGTAAATCTTGTCCATTGCCACTATCTTTCCTTGCGGGCGAAGCTTCGCGAATTGGGAATTTATCTTCCCTATTCGTTACTTTCCTGCCGCGCATAATGAACAAAATCATCCATCACTCCAAGGGGATAATCAGGGCAATCAGTCGCTGTTACTGTCGGCAGTTTCGGTCACGACCTGCTCCTGGGCGACCAGCTCTTTCTTGGAGAGCTTGCCCACCATGGTCTTCGGCAATTCGCGGCGCAGTTCGATCGCCTTGGGCATTTCGATGCGCGAGAGGTACCCGGAGAGGAACTCCTTCAATTCCGTCGGCGTGGTGCGATGGTTCTCGCGCAGACAGACGAAGGCTTTGGGAGCTTGGCCGCGATAGGCATCCGGCACAGCGATCACCACCGCTTCGGCCACCGCGGGATGCTGATAGAGCGCCTCTTCGATCACACGGGGATAGACGTTGTAACCACCGCAGAGGATCACATCCTTGAGGCGATCGACGAGGAAGATGTAGCCGTCCTGATCGGCATAACCGATATCACCGGTGCGCAGGACGCCATCGCTTAACACCGCAGAGGTTTCGTTGGGCCGCCCCCAATAGCCGGCCATCACTTGCGGTCCACGCACACAGATTTCGCCCTTTTCGCCTTGCGGCATTTTCTTCGAAGGATCATGCGGTGAGCAGACATCCACCAGCGTGCCAGGTAAAGGCAGGCCGACAGAACCGGTTTTGGCTTCGCCAGTAAGCGGATTGCAGGTCGCTACCGGAGCGGCTTCGGTCAACCCGTAGCCTTCGACCAAGCGGCAGCCGGTGAGGGTTTCGAAGCGATGACGCACTTCCAAAGGCAATGGCGCCCCGCCCGAAATACAAACCCGGATCGAGGACAAGTCTGCCTTGTTGTGCTCCGCCGCAGCAATGATGGCTGTGTAGACGGTGGGCACGCCAGGAAACATCGTCGGACGTTTCTTGCCGATCGAGCGCATTACCTGATCGATATCGAAGCGCGGCAAGAGGATCAATTCGGCGGCAAAAGCAATGCCGAGATTCATGCCGACCGTCATGGCGAAGACATGAAACAGCGGCAGCACCAGCATCATCCGCTCTTCACCAGGATGGATTTCCGGCACCCAGCGATAGAGCTGCTCCACATTCGCCGTCAGATTGGCGTGAGTCAGCATGGCGCCTTTGGGAACGCCCGTGGTGCCGCCGGTATATTGCAGCACCGCTACATCCTTGACCGGATCAATGCTCGGCGTGTCCACCACCCCGTTATTAGCAATCAGCTTCTCGAAGCGGACATTGCGTAGATCATCCGGGACTTCCGCGATTTCCGAACGCTTGAAGACCGTGAACATGACGCTCTTAACCGAGGTCAGGATGTCGCTCATCGGACAAACGACAATGCGCTCAAGACAGGTCTTGCCGAACGCAGCCGCCACCTTGGGATAGATCTGGCGGATATCGAGGGTCACCATGATAGTGGTGCCGGAATCCTCAATCTGATGGCACAACTCGCGCTCGACATAGAGCGGATTGAAATTGACGACGATCCCGCCCAGCTTCAGCACGGCGTAATAGCAGATCACATAATAAGGTGTGTTGGGCAGACAAAGACCGACCCGCGTGCCTTTGCGAACGCCAAGCTGCTGAAAGCCACAAGCAGCTTGGTCCACCAACCTGCCGAGCTCTTCATAGGTGGTGTGGCGGCCGAGAAAATCCATCGCCGGGCGATGCGGATAAGCAGCGACAGCCTTATCCAGAATGGCCGTCACCGCAGAGACGGGGATATCCGCAACTGCGGGCCCCGCGCTTGCGAAGCGGGCCGCGAATTCTGCGTTCTCCAAGCTTTGTGACATGGCGAACTTCCCTGGGCATTTCCCTGATCGCGGACTATGACCACGCCGCGTTTTCTTATTAGTACATTTGTAATTCGCATTCGTCAACCATGTGACGTATACGTCATAGCATGAATTCTTGTTTATCCTCAGGTAAACGACACAATAGGCGCTCTGGTTTACGTAATGGTCAACGTCCGAACAGCCTTGAAGACGCGGAGGAAAGAGCCGGTCTGCAGGGGAGCTGCAGACCAGCCCAGGCTAATCCCGGTCGCGATGCTTCGCCGCTTTGCGGAAGCGGTTCAGAATCAGCTCGGTGTAGCCGTTGGGTTGCTTGAAGGCTTCGAAGATCAAGGCGGTGGCGGCCTGAAAAGCCAGGCTGTCGTCCCATTCCTCGGCCATCACCAGATAGTCCTTATCCGTCGCGTTCTGCTCGTCGACGATGCGCGCCATCTCCTGCAGCGTGGCCACGACCTGTTCACGGCGGCAAACGCCATGGCGCAGCCAATTGGCGACATGCTGGCTGGAAATGCGCAAGGTGGCGCGATCCTCCATCAAGCCGACATTGTTGATGTCCGGAACTTTCGAGCAGCCGATGCCCTGATCGATCCAGCGCACAACATACCCAAGCACGCCTTGCAGATTGTTCTCCAGCTCGCGCTGGATTTCCCATTCCGTCGGGCGGCGCCCATGCATCACGGGGATTTCCAGCAGCGCATCGACCGGCGGGCAGGATTTGCTCAGCATCGCTTGCTGTTGCGCCGTGACATCGGCCTCATGATAATGCAGCGCGTGGATCACCGCGGCGGTCGGCGACGGCACCCAGGCCGTGTTGGCGCCCGAACGCACATGGGCGATCTTCTCCTGATAAAGCTCGGCCATGCGGTCGGGTTTGGCCCACATGCCCTTGCCGATCTGTGCCCGCCCCATGAAGCCGCATTGCAAGCCGATCACGACGTTGCGTTCCTCATAAGCCTTGATCCACGCGGTGTTTTTCATATCGTTCTTGGGCACCATGGGACCCGCCTCGAACGAGGTGTGGATCTCATCGCCGGTACGATCCAGAAAGCCCGTGTTGATGAAGGCTATGCGGTGGCTCGCGGCCCGGATGCAGGCTTTCAGATTGAGCGAGGTGCGGCGCTCTTCATCCATCAAGCCAAGCTTGATGGTGTGCGGCGGCAGCTTGAGCGCATCTTCCACCTGATCGAAGATCTTGTCAGCGAAAGCGGCCTCCTCCGGACCATGGATTTTCGGCTTGACGATGTAGATCGAGCCAGTGCGGGAATTCGCCCGTCGGCCGACCGGCGCCTTCAGGCCATGCATGCCGATTGCTGCCGTGATCATCGCATCGACAATGCCTTCCGGCGCGGGACGCCCGTCATCCAGAAGAATGGCATCCGTCATCGGCATATGGCCGACATTGCGCACCAACATCAAAGAGGTGCCGCGCAAGACGACGGAATGGCCATCCTTGCCCATAAACGTCCGGTCCTCGTTGAGGCGGCGGGTCATGATGCGGCCGGATTTCTCGAATTCCGCCGACAGCGTGCCTTTCATCAAGCCGAGCCAGTTGCGATAGGCCGCGACCTTGTCTTCGGCATCGACGGTGGAAACCGAATCCTCCAGATCCATGATCGCGGTGGTCGCCGCTTCGAGAACGACATCACAGATGCCGGCGGGATCGCTGGCGCCGACCGGATGGCTGCGGTCGAAACGAATCTCGATGTGCAAGCCATTGTTGACCAGGAGAATAGAGGTGGGCGCGTTCTGCGGGCCTCTGAAGCCGACAAATTGCTCCGGCTTGCGCAGCGGCGAGAACCGAGCACCGGCGAGCGCCGCGGTCAACGCGCCCTCTTGCACCGAGAAGGTCACGGCATCGCGATAAGAGCCAACGGCCAGCGGCACGGTTTTGTCCAGGAACTCACGGGCAAAGCCGATGACGCGACCGCCGCGCGCCGGATCGTAAGCGCGATGCGGCGAATGCCCCGGCACCATATCGGAGCCATACAGCGCATCGTAAAGGCTGCCCCAGCGCGCATTGGCGGCATTGAGGGAATAACGCGCATTGGTCAGTGGCACGACCAGCTGCGGCCCGGCAATCGTCGACATTTCCGGGTCGAGCGGGCTGGTGGCGATGGTGAAATCCGGCCCTTCCGCTTCCAGATAACCGATCTCGGTCAGAAAGCTTTTGTAGGCTCCGGCGTCGAACGGCTCATAGGCATGATCGCGGTGCCAGCCGTCGATTTTGGCCTGGAGATGATCACGCCGCGCCAGCAAGGCCCGGTTTTCCGGCGCCAGCTTGTGCAGCAGCGCATCGAAGCGCGCCCAGAACTCCAGTTCCGGCACACCCGTGCCCGGCAGGACTTCGTCATTGATGAAGTCATGCAGCACCTTGGCCACATGCAACCGGCGCCGTTTGATACGATGGGCAGCCTTGGGATGAAGCTGCGTAACCGGCATTTCCATGATGGCGTCCATGATCATCTCCAAACCTATTTTGCTCTTGCCTCCGGCACGGACGCCAGAGGCTTGGAACGCTTATTCCGCGGCGATGAACTGTGCCGTCTCGGTGGATTTGGCCATCGCCGTGGTGCTGGACTCGCCACCACCAATTGCCAGCGAGACGGCGTCGAAATAGCCGGTTCCCACTTCGCGCTGATGTCTCGTGGCAGTGTAGCCCTGCTTTTCGGCAGCAAATTCGCTCCGCTGCAGATCCGAATAAGCGGCCATGCCGCGCTGGCTGTAGTCATGTGCCAGCTTGAAGGTCGCCAGATTGAGGCTGTGAAAACCGGCCAAGGTCACGAACTGGAACTTGTACCCCATGTCGCCGAGCTGCTCCTGGTAGCTGGCGATGGTCTTTTCATCCAGCTTGGCGCGCCAGTTGAACGACGGCGAGCAGTTGTAAGCGAGCAGCTTGCCGGGATGGTGGCGATGGATTTCCTCGGCGAATTCGCGCGCTTCGCCGATATCGGGGTGAGAGGTCTCCCACCACAAGAGGTCGGCATAAGGCGCATAGGCCAGACCGCGCTTAATGCAATGGGCAAGACCGGTTTTTTCTTTCAGCCGGAAGAAGCCTTCCGCCGTGCGCTCGCCGGTGAGGAAGCTGTGATCGCGCGGATCGATATCGCTGGTGATCAACTGGGCCGATTCCGCATCGGTGCGGGCGATCAAAAGCGTTTCGACACCAAGGACATCGGCAGCAAGCCGGGCCGCATTCAAGGTGCGAATGAAAGTCTGGGTGGGCACCAGCACTTTGCCGCCGAGATGGCCGCACTTCTTTTCCGAAGCCAGCTGATCCTCGAAATGCACCGCGGCCGCGCCAGCCTCGATCATCGACTTCATCAATTCGAAGGCGTTGAGCGGCCCGCCAAAACCAGCTTCCGCGTCGGCAATGATCGGCAGAAACCAATCGCAATCATCCCGGCCTTCCGAATGATCGATCTGGTCGGCGCGCTGCAGCGCGCGATTGATGCGGCGAACCACTTCCGGCACGCTCGACGACGGATAAAGGCTTTGGTCGGGATACATCTCGCCAGCGTTGTTGGCATCTGCCGCGACTTGCCAACCGGAAACGTAGATCGATTCAAGGCCGGCTTTGGCCATCTGCATGGCCTGGTTGCCGGTGGATGCTCCCAAGGCGCGCAAGAACGGCTTGGCATGCAGCGCACGCCACAGTCGGGCCGCGCCGCGCTCCGCCAGCGTATGGGCGACACGCACAGATCCACGCAGCTTTTCAACATCGCCAGGCGCATAGTCACGCTGAATGTTGTCAAACCGGCCGGTACCCGGACCCTTTGTATGCATCGCTTCCTCCTTGCGTTTTGCGATGCAGTTTAGTATTGGGTTTTTTACAAAGAGCGCAACAACACATTGATTTTCAAAGGAAAATTTGTAACTCGCGTAACCGACCTGCCTTGTAAATCTGTAAGTAACTAAACAACACTCAGGGGCTGGAAATGGTTCAGACAAGACTTGGAGCAAAGCTGCGGCGGCTGCGCGCGGAGAACAAACTCACGCAAGCGCAGATGGCTCAACGGTTGGATATCAGCCCGACTTATCTCAATCTGCTGGAACACAATCAGCGGCCAATGACGGCTGCCGTTTTGCTGAAACTGGCGCAGCGCTTTTCCGTCGATGTCTCCTCGTTCAATCAGGATGACGACTCACGCTTGCTATCCGATGTGATGGAAGCATTGTCGGATCCGTTATTCGACGTGCACGGCATCAAAGCTGCCGAAGTCAAAGAGATGGTCACGGCATCGCCAGCCGTCGCCCGCGCCATCCTAACACTCTACCAAGCAGCCCGCGGTGCCCATGGCATCAAAGACGGCGATGAAGCGCCGCAAGCTGAAACGCTGGATACACCGCCGGGCGAGCTCAGCTATCTGCCAGGAGGCGTGCCATCCGAGGAAGTGTCGGACTTCCTGCATGCCAACAACAATTATTTCCACAAGCTCGAGCTGGCGGCGGAATCGTTATGGAAAGAGCACGATCTTTCCCTGGAGAACCTCTATCAGGGCCTGGTGCAAGTGCTCGCGACGCGCTTTTCCGTTGATGTCGCGGTGCTTCCCGCCGAAGCGATGGAAGACACACTGCGCGAATACCGGCCGTTGCAGCGCCAGCTGCGCATCTCCGAAATGCTGCCTTTGGCGAGCAAGGTGTTTCAGATCGCCAGCCAGATCGCACTTTTAGGATGGGAAGAGGAAATTTCTGCTCTGACAGCGGGCGGAAAATTCACCACCCATGAATCGGAACAGCTCACCCACACAGCCTTGGCCAATTACTTCGCCGCCGCGGTGATGATGCCTTACACACGCTTTCTCGAAGCGGCGCGCAACACGCGGCATGAACTGGATGTCTTGCAGCATCGTTTCGGCGCCAGCTTCGAGCAAGTTTGCCACCGGCTGACGACACTGCGCCGCCCCCATGCGGAAGGTGTGCCGTTCCATCTCATCCGTGTCGATGTGGCCGGAAACATCTCCAAGCGCTTTGGCGGTTCGGGGATCCAGATCGCCCGCTTCGGCGCCGCCTGCCCGCGCTGGAACGTCTACGACGCTTTCGCCACGCCTGGCATGCTGCGCGTGCAGGTAAGCCAGATGCCTGACGGATCGTCGTTCTTTTGCGTTGCCAAGACCATCAGTCCGATTGGGCGCCAGCCGCATTTCCGGCCCATTGGGGCCCGGCTTCACCACCTCGCCATTGGTCTAGGTTGCCCGCTCTCCTATGCCAAGGAGATGATCTATGCGGACGGGCTAACGCTGAGTGACCCCAAGATCATCACCCCCATCGGCATCAGCTGCCGCATTTGCGAACGCGCCAATTGTCCCGAACGTGCGATGCCGTCGCGCAATTTCAAATTGGTCGTCGACGAAAACCGTCGCGGCTTGTCTGCCTATTGCTATCCCTGATTCCCACGAGGACCGATTTAAACAGGAGAGATAAATGGTTGGAGAATGTCCGCCCAGCTTTACGGACGAGGAAGCCTTGGAGTTCCATGCCGGCACCAAGCCAGGCAAGCTCGCCATCACCCCTACAAAACCAATGGCTTCGCAGCGGGATTTGTCGCTCGCCTATTCACCAGGGGTGGCAGTGCCTGTGCGCGCCATCGCCGAAAGGCCGGAAACGGTTTTCGATTATACGGCCAAAGGCAATCTGGTGGCGGTGATTTCCAATGGCACGGCTATTCTGGGACTGGGCGATCTTGGGCCTATGGCCTCCAAACCGGTGATGGAAGGCAAAGCCGTGCTGTTCAAGCGCTTCGCCGATGTCGATGCCATCGATCTCGAAGTCGATACCACGGATGTGGAGGCTTTCATCAATTGCGTGCGCTATCTCGGCCCCACCTTTGGCGGCATCAATTTGGAAGACATCAAAGCTCCTGACTGCTTTGTTATCGAAGAGCGCTTGCGCGAGCTGATGGATATCCCGGTCTTCCATGATGATCAGCACGGCACCGCGATCATCTGCGCGGCGGGCGTGATCAATGCCTTGGCTCTGACAGGCCGCAAGATGTCAGAAATCAAGGTGGTGGTGAACGGCGCAGGTGCTGCCGGCATCGCCTGCCTTGAATTGCTCAAAACCATGGGCCTGCCGAACGCCAATGCGATCCTTTGCGACTCCAAAGGCGTGATCTATCGCGGTCGCACCTCGGGCATGAACCAGTGGAAGAGCGCCCATGCGGTGGATACCGAGGCGCGGACCCTGGAAGAGGCCTTGGTGGGTTGCGATGTTTTCTTGGGGCTCTCCGTAAAAGGGGCGTTGACCCAAGAGATGGTGAAGAACATGGCCAAAGCGCCGATCATCTTCGCCATGGCCAATCCCGATCCGGAAATCACCCCGGAAGAAGCCAAAGCCGTGCGTCCAGACGCTATCGTGGCGACGGGCCGTAGCGACTATCCCAACCAGGTCAACAACGTCCTCGGCTTTCCTTACATCTTCCGCGGCGCCCTCGATGTGCGGGCGCGTGAGATCAATCTGCCGATGAAAGTCGCGGCCGCCGAAGCACTGGCGGCCTTGGCGCGTGAGGACGTGCCTGATGAAGTCGCTGCTGCTTATGGTGGCGCACGACCCAGCTATGGCCCCGACTACATTATCCCAGTGCCCTTCGATCCCCGCTTGATCAGCCGGATTTCGGTGGCGGTCGCAGAGACGGCCATCAAGACCGGCGTGGCTCGCCGCACCATTCCGGACATGGAATTATACCGCACCGAGCTTTCCGCTCGTCTCGACCCTTCGGCCAACCTTTTCCAAAGCATCACGGCTGCGGTGCGGGCAAAACCCAAACGCGTTGTCTTTGCCGAAGGCGAAGAATCCTGCGTGGTGCGAGCGGCAGCGGCGTTCCAGCAAGCCGGACTCGGCAAAGCCATTCTTGTCGGCCGGCGCGATGTGGTCAAAGCGACCATCCAGAAAGCCGGGCTGGAAAATATCGAACTCGAAGTCCGCGTGCCGCATTCGGCCGCGGAAGCGACCCCTTACATCGATGCGTTGTACCAGCGGCTGCAGCGGCGCGGTGCGCTTTATCGCGACTGCGTGCGCATGGTGACCAACGACCGCAACATCTATGCGGCGAGCATTCTGACAGCGGGCGAAGCCGATGCCATGGTGAGCGGCGTCACCCGTGCTTACAACAGCGTGCTCGGCGATGTGCGTCAGGTGATGGATTCGCCTCCGGGCCAGCGGCCGATGGGCGTTTTGGTCATCTTTGCCAAAGGCCGGGTGATCTTTGTCGCCGACACCAGCGTGCACGAACTGCCGAGTTCCGAACAGCTCGCGGATATAGCCACCCAAGCGGCACGTGTGGCGCGGCGCTTCGGCTATACCCCGCGCGTGGCGCTGCTGGCGGCTTCGACCTTCGGCTATCCCCGCAATGAGCGTTCCGAGCGCATCGTGGAAGCCGTGCATATCCTCGACCGCCGTCAGGTGGATTTCGAGTATGACGGCGAAATGTCGGTGGACGTGGCGCTCGATCGCGACAAGCTGGAACTCTACCCCTTCAGCCGCCTTACCGAGACCGCCAATGTGCTGATCATGCCCGCGGTGCATTCGGCGCAGATCGCCACCAAGCTGCTGCAACAGGTTGGCGACACCTCGATGCTCGGGCCTTTCCTGGTCGGTCTCGACAAATCGGTCCAGATCGTGTCGCTAGGCGCTAATATGACGGAGATCTACAACGCCGCACTGGTCGCATCGCTAGACTCGTAAACCGCGGCAAGAGGGCTTGGCTCTTTTGGTCAAGCCCTCGCCATAGAGGAAAAAGGCTAGCCGGGTTCACAAATGCAAGGCTGATGCGTCTATCGCATGAAGATGCCGAGAGAGGCAGTCATGAACGCGCTGAGTGGTGGAAACGACCTGCAAAGTGATCTCGAATCCGAGGTGAATGGGGTCCACGAACAAGCCGAATCCCTGGAAGCAGAAGCGCGCGATGCGGAGCGGGACATAGGAACCCGGGCCAAACAACAGGATGTGGCGGAAGAGATGGCCGGCCTCTACAATGTACTGAGCGCCGCAGGCGTGCTTGTTGCCGAGGCAAAAGAATGCCTTTCCACAACGCCACCCAAGAGCGCTCTTCGGAGCCAGCTCCGCAATGTGGTCGAAAGCGCGACAGAAATCGTCGAGACCATGACGGAGTGCATCAAACAGACCCTGATTGCCGGCCATCCCGAACCACCGGAGAAAGATCAGAAATCCGGAAAATAACGGGCTGTTTCATCAGGTGGGGATACATCCATGGGCAATGGAGATTCTCCCAAGCCAGATCCCTCGAAGATTCCTCTTAGCCCCGTTGTGGCAGCGGCATCGCAATCGATCGCCGATATGTACAACGCCGCCATCGAGGCCATGAAGGATGATACCAAGGCCCTCATCAGCAAGAATGGCGCCTCCAATCCGCCCGCCAACGACAGCATGAAATCGTTGACCGCCGAGCTGATCAAGCTGATGCGTTCGTGCCTGCAGAAAATGCAGCTCCGAAATGATGAGAAAAAGCCGTGAACCCGGCGCCCGAGCAGACCAATGGCAGTGAAGGCGGTGAACCGCGCGTGCATCTCTATGATGCGGTGTCCACGCAGCGGGAACAGGTGTTGAAAGGCTTCGATGTGCAACGGGAGGCCATATTGAAAGCAGTGGCCGATCAGCATGAAGCGGCTTTGGCCCCTATCCGCGCCGTGCAGGCGCGCCAGGCGGGTGGGACAACGATTACCGGTGTGGACGGCCGGGTCTTGGGACCACGCGGCACCCCCTCGGCGGCCGACCGGACGCAAACCATCACCGAGATCGCTGTCGCTATCCGGGCCATAGTTGCAGAAGAGGTACGCGCTCAGCTGACTGCCTTGCTGCAAGACGCCGATACCCGGCTTCGCGCACAGCCTCCGGCTGACTGACCATTCTTACCAACCAGACCACTATAATTTGTGTCTCGATAGTAAGGCAGCCAAAGCTGTAGCGCCCTCTACCGATGGAAAAAGCCGGGACGGGGAAGGTCACAAAAGAGGCGCTGTTTCTTCCGGATTTTGTTCACAACTAAGAGTGCATAATCGTCTTCATACGAATCGTAAAAGTTGTCTGATCGCATAATCCCAATCTGGTGTATCGCTAAGGACGGTAGGGGGCGGGCTCGGCGTCCATGCATCATTACCCAACGCGCTGGGTGATATCAGCAGGGGTGCCTCTGCTGCTGCAGAGATGGCTATGCCCGCAAAAACTCGTGAAAATTGTGCGGCCACACGCCTACCCGGACCTGGCGGCAGGAGCCGACCACAACGCGCTGCCATTCGGTTCACAACTCGCCGAGGATGAGAACAGCGAATTTCCGAATCCGCCACGCGGCAAACCACGCCGCATAAGAAGGCCCTCGCCGGCCGCGGTGATCGCTCAGGCTCTGGACGGATACCCGCGGTCTTCGCGGCCGGATGCCGTTGCGATTATTGCCCATGCCGTGGAACGGCCGCAGAGAAGCACGACGCTGGAACCAAGCTTTTGGGATATCTGGCTTGTTCATCGCGAATATCTGCGTGCACACGCCTTACGCTTTTCCAGCGGCAACAGATCCGATGCCGAGGATGCGCTGAGCGAAGCGATGCTCAAAGCCGCCAACGCTTTTGCCAAGACCGAAATCCACAACCAACGCGGCTGGCTTCTCAGGCTGGTGCATAATGCCTGTATGGACCATCACCGCGCCAATCGCCGCCAAAGCCGGTTTGCCAGAGATGCCGGAGACACCGACGCGCAATTCACGCCAGCCATCGCCATCCAGGCAGAACGTTCTCCCGAGGAGTTGCTGGTTGCCATGCAGCAAATCGGCGGTCTCAAGCTGGCGCTGGATGCGCTGCCGAGATTTCTCGCCGAACCGCTGATGCTGCATCTCGATGAGCGTTCGGATGCGGAAATCGCCGATAATCTGCATGTCACCAAGGAAGTGGTTCGCAAGCGGCGGCAAATGGCCCGTGCCTTGTTGCGGCGGCATGTAGGGCTTTGAGCCCTGCTCCATGGGGAAAACGTGCGGCGGCAAATGCGGTCAGGCGCGCGGGAAGTCTTTCAGCATGTCGGTCTGTGCCTTATTGAGCAGACCAACCGCCGTAGCCGCCGCGGAGACAGCCGTTTGCGCCTGTGTCATGGCGTCTTTGGCATTGCTGACATTCACGCCAGCAAGGATTTCCGCCAAAGCCTTGCCTTGGGCCACACCCGCCACCGACATCACATTGCGGGCGTAATCGGACGCATCTTGGATTGCCAGCGCCGCGGCTTGCGCCGCTTTCTCGTAGGCGATCGCCGTTCCGGCCGACATGCGCGTGCCGTTTGGGACGGCCGGCGCCAAACTCGTCGCCAAGCCGAAAGCAAAATCGGTGGAAGCCTGCACGGCACCCAGGATTTGCGCGTTCACCGCGTCGGTCGAGAACTGATCCGACTCCGCCGAATCCTGCGGCGCGCTGCTTTCAGGATTTTCCTTGGGTTCTTGCGCTTGAGGCGTCTCGTCAGTCATGGCGGTTCCGACCCATCAGATGCAGCTCGGCAGGGCCGCTACTTGCTCTCGAAGGATTTCGCGGCATTCATGATCATGGTAATGGCACTGGAAGTGACAGCATTGCCGATCTGCTGCAGCCCTCCCTGGGCCTGCTGCGCATTCTCCATCACCAAAGAGATCGAATGCGCCAGCGTCTGATAAACGATGGCCATCGACTGTGCCGGGGCCTCACCCAGAACCTTGACGTTGGTCTGTGTCACCGCATCGGTGATCTGACCATTGACGGGCGTATTGTCAGCCATCGCCGTGAGCTCCTAAATTCCCTGTCCCCACATCATCCCGGCCGTCTCCTGATCTATTTCAGCAACTTCAGGATCAACACAGCCTTGATGAGGTCCTCGGCCGTGTTGGAACGCGCCACCTTGGCAGTGGAAGCCGCGCCAGCCATTGACCCCGCCGAATACATTTGAATAACGCCCTGATTGGTGGCGGCCTGGGCGCATATCGACGCCTGGCGCTGGGCAGCCACCGTGTTCTGATAGAGAATACCGATCGAATGGGCCGCACTCTGATACACCATGCCCATCGCCATGGCGGGTGCGGAAGCCAGCACCTGTACGCTTTGCTGCGCGACCGCATCGGTAATCTGGCTGTTGACGGGTGTGCGCAAGGCCATGGCTCATTCCTGGTTTCCCGCCGGGTTTCGGCTTTTTGCTCTCTTTCGAAGACGCTACGAACGGAACTTTGTGAAAACCCGCTTTGCATCACCAGCTAGGATTTTGGTGCAGCCGCGGTAATCTGCGCGATCATGGTGCCGGTGGCAGTGTTATTGACCTGTTGCATGCCTCCTTGGGTCTGGGCCGCATTCTCCATGGCCAGTCCCATCGCGTGCGCCAGCGCCTGAGCTGAAAGGGCCAAGGCCTCTGCCGGACCTTCGCCCACCAATTTCACATTGGTTTGCGTGACCGCATCGGTGATTTGAGGATTGACCGTATCGAGCATGGTCCACCTTCAGGTTACGGCCAAATCCGGCCTGCCGGAACTTTCCCTGGGCCGAGAATTCTCGCCAGCAGCGCGGGACGCATTCGACTGTCCCTGCATGAGAGCAATCGCCTGGGTCAAATTCGACAAATCCAGAGAGGCGTTCTGGTTGGATTGCGTCAATGCCTGGCGTTTGGCCTCACCCGAAGCACCCATATGCGACATCAGACACTCAAGCAGCGGTGCGAGCGCCGAAATGCCGATGGTGAGCAAAGTTGCCTCAGAAACAGCCCATCCGGCCGGTGATCTTTGCGTGTCATTCGGGATGACACTTATGGGAGCCCCTAGGTCCTGGTTGTTCATTTCTTATTCCTCTTGGTTTGAATAAAGGTCACTTTTCGTCCGCGGTCCAAGCGTCGATATCATCAGCAACATTCGGGTCGAGCATGTAGCGCACGCATTTGGCCGTCATGGCCATCCCAAGCAGATTGGTCTTCTGCTGATGCGCTACGGCGTTGTAATACATCATACCGTTGGCCGCTTGGACCGACAGCAGGCTGTCAAAAGCAGCCATCGAAGGTCCCGCACCAAGAATTGCCAAGAGCGCTTGAGTCAAGGCGTCCGTGATTTGCGGCGACACCCCTTGCGCACCATTGGCGTGCATCTTGGAAAAACCACCAAGCACGCTGCCAAGCAGCTCCGCGGTGTCCGGTGCGTTGGTCTCCTTCCGCCCACCGGTCTCAGGCTTCTCATTTGCGGAGCGTCCATCACCAGAACCAGACGGGCTCTCTTCGTCCACATGCTGTTCGGTTGCCTTGTCCTCGTCCGTCATTTGGATCTCTCCTGCCGCGCGCCTTTTCTGCCTATGCAAGGCCATCAATCACCGGGGGCAGCCGGACCGCACAAACGATCCGGCGTCCGGCGGCGACAGCACTGTGCATCACGACGGAATTGGCGAAGTCCCCGCACGCAGAGCCGTGAGCAGCGCAAGCAGCGTATCTGGCACATCGCTCTGCGCCACCTTCGCGGTCGCAGACGCTCCGGCCATGGTGTCAACGCTGTAGATCTGGATGACACCCTGGTTGGTCGCTGCTTGCGAGGCGATCGCCAGCTGTTGCTGCGAGCTGGTGGCATTTTCGTAGAGGATACCAGTTGAGTGTGCGAGGGATTGGTAGATTGCGCCCATCGCCATCGCAGGGGCTTCGCCGACGACCTTCACATTCGCCTGCGTAACCGCATCCGTGATCTGACCGTTCACGGGAGTGGGAATTGCCATAGATTGCTCTCCTTTCGCTTTCGCTAGCGGCAATCGCCGATCGCTTTGCGATCAGGGCGCCGTCTTATTGATGACGGTCACGCAGATGTCCTGTGAGCGAAGGCTGGAGCTATTTTCTTCCGTCATTTTCTCAAACGCCAACGGGCGCCCGAAGGACGCCCGTCGTTCCGAAACAGCCTGATGGCGCGAAGCGGTATACCTGATCAGTGGGACAGCGGGGCGGTTCCGGCCCGCAAAGCCGTGAGCAGCGCAAGCAGCGTATCCGGTACATCGCTCTGGGCCACTTTTGCCGTCGCAGCAGCGCCGGCCATGGTATCAATGCTATAAATCTGGATGACGCCCTGGTTCGTGGCAGCCTGAGCCGCAATGCCGAGCTGCTGCTGGGAACTCGTGGCATTCTCGTAGAGGATGCCCGTCGAATGCGCGAGGGACTGATAGATCGCCCCCATCGCCATAGCCGGTGCATCGCCGACGACCTTCACATTCGCCTGCGTTACCGCATCCGTGATCTGATCGTTCACGGGAGTGGGATATGCCATTTGTCGATCTCCTCTTGTCTTCGGGTGCGGCACCGCCGGAGCGCGTTGCCATCAAGCCGTTGTCGCAGAAAAGACGCCGAACGATGCCTGTTGTGAGCGTGGCGCCGTAATTTTGCTTATGACGAAACAAACAAAAAGTGGGCGCCGCGGGCGGCGCCCATCAAGTACGGACCTAAGGAAGCGCTCCGCTTGGGCGGCGGTGCCTGGCACTGGAGAAAGGATCAGGCGATCGGCGAGGTGCCGGCGCGCAATGCCGTCAGCAAGGCCAAGAGCGTGTCGGGAACGTCGCTCTGAGCCACTTTTGACGTGGCCACGGAACTCGCCATGCTGTCGATGCTGTAAATCTGAATGACGCCTTGATTGGTCGCGGCTTGCGAGGCGATCGCCAATTGCTGCTGCGAACTGGTGGCGTTCTCGTAGAGAATGCCGGTGGAATGCGCGAGCGATTGATAAATCGCACCCATTGCCATTGCGGGCGCATCGCCGAGAACCTTGACGTTAGCCTGCGTTACCGCATCCGTGATCTGGCCATTGACGGCCGTGGGAATTGCCATGTGGACCTCCAGAATGTGATCGAGCACCACCCGATCGCAGTGCGGTGTAGCGGTGCACGAAATAAAGACGCAGGCCCTCCCGCCCTGTGAACGGACAGCAGGCTCAATGTTGGCTAGCGGCCAATCCGGGCGAGTTGGGCTTTGGTAATGGCCAAGAGCAAATGGGGATTGCGCCGCAGCACACCCACCGCATTGACGATGAAGCCAAAGCCATACGGAACGTAGATACGCACCCTCACACCATTGGCCTTTGCCCAATCCAGCAGAGGTTTCGCCGGCATGCCCAGCAGCACTTCAATCTCGCAAGGCGTGCCGGCAGCCTGAAGCTTTGCAATAGCTGCGTGCCCGACTTTCAGATCATGGGTGGCGACAGCCACATACCGGGCCCGACCGGCCAAGCGGTCGATAATGTCCAGAAATCCTGCGCCAAGGTCTTCCCCCGGACAGGAAGGATCCGGCCAAGCCCCTTTCACCACTCGCACATTCAAACCGCGATCAATGACCCATTCCGCATCCTGCCGCGAGCGCGTCAACCGCCCCGGCAAGGTTGTGCCAAGCTGCGCGGGTCCCATCTCCTCCAGCATCACTTCCAGCATGGTGTTCGAGCGCTCGACCACATCCGAGCCATGCGAATCAAAATGAAGCCTCAGCCCAAGCGGAGCCGCTACTGCCGCGATCCGGCGCGCAGCATCTTTCGAAAAGCGCAAAGCTGGGGGCTTCAGAGCGAGATAGCCTGGCGCGCCCGCGCTCGCCATGGCGGACAACGCAGCGATAGCTATAGCCTCGATCTTCTCCAGAGGCTCATGCCCACGATCCCAATAGCTTAGCGAAACCGCAAAACCATCTTCGGCCAACCGCTCCGCCACGCACAACGCGTCTGCTATATCTTCTCCACCGAGATAGGGCCGAGCCGCCCGGCGGATGAGTGGCATCAAAGCCGTGGAAAGCTGCTCGCCAATCCGGCGCTTCATACTGCGGCGGACAACGTCCGGCGGTTCGGTGCGATAGATATCGGCCGTCTCCAAGGCCTCGGCCGGTTGCTCTGTGTGCATCAATACCCGTGTTCCAGCGCGGCGGGCGGTTCCGGGCGCCGCCGCAAGGCCGACTGCAAGGCCCATTTTGCTCGCAGCGCCTTGGCGAACAATTCTGGCCGATGTTCCTGCAAAAGGTTGCGTGCGAACAACTCCGTGGCACGCTTGAGCGTTGGCTTGCCAATGGCTCCGACCAGCCGCCCATGGGTGGCGTAGAACATCTTATAGTCCTGCGCATGCGCGGAAAAATCGAATTCGCGATGCCCGAGCCGAACACTCTCTTCCAGCATGCGGATGAGAAGCTGATGCCCCACAGAATACTTGCGGAAACCCGGATCATACGCAAAGACCCAACCCGACCAAGCGGCGTCATGCTCAAAACCGATCCACAGCGAGACCAACTGTCCGCCTGCGCGCAAGCTAGAGCAGACCAGAAGCTGGCGTTCACGCAAAGCCTCGAAGAACTGCATGGTTTGGGGATTCTCGAAATAATCGGGAAAGCCAAGTTCACGCAGCTGGGTGCCTTTCCAGCGCTGCGCCGCCTCAAGAACGTCAGGGCTGAGGTCATTCTTGGTAAAGACAAGATCGCCGTGACGGGCGATGAGAGCGCGGGCCCGCCGCTCGCGATCACGAACCAAGCCATGATACTGGGCCAATAGCTGCTCGTAGTATTCCGAAAAACAGCTATAGCGCGACCAGTCAACGAAGGGAGCCAGCACCATTTGCGGGAAACGGCTTGGGGCCCACTCTTGCGCCGCAATCACCCTGCGGCTGACCAGCTGGGCATAGCGGCCCGGCCGCACGCGATCCGAGACTTCATGGGCCGCAAGCGGCTGGTGGTAATCAAGGAAAAGAAGGCGCGTAACGGGCTTCTTTCCGTCCACGACCAGAAGCCGCAAGACATCCTCACCGATGCGCACGTCTTCAACCGCGGTCGCGCGGTCCTTGAAATAGACCTCCGCCGCCGCGTCGAGAAATCCCCGTGAGGCGTAGAAATTCATGCTCCAGAGGCCCACCTGTCCTCAATTGAAACATATACGCGCGTGAGCGCAGAACCGACATCACAGAGTAAAAATTTAGTAAACGGCAAACCGCAACCAGCGCTGGCCGATGCGAGCATAAAATGCGCGGCATCCGTCAACCTTTTCGCCCGGTTAACGCAATAGTGAGGGCGGTAACCCACAATAGCACGCCGAAATCCCGCGCTGCAGGAAGCCAAGTTCGAGAGATGAGCGTCCACTTCGCTGCCCCAGATCCCCTGCCGAACGTCCGGACGCGGTCACCTCGCGATTTCCGGATGCAGCAGATTTGGGACGCGTTGCAGCGCCGCGCGCCGTTGATCTTGCTCACCACCCTGACGGTCGTGCTTCTGGCCACATTCTATGTCTTGCAGGTGCGGCCGCAATATTCGGCCACCGCGGAAGTGATGCTTGATCCACGCAAATCGAGCGTGGAGAACACCGCATCGGTCTTGTCTAACCTTCCGGTCGACCAGCCCACCATCCTGAACCAGGTGGAAGTTCTTACTTCGCATCGCATGGCCGGCAAGGTGGTTGATCACTTCCATCTGGATACTGATCCCGAATTCGCCGCCCCGGGGTTAGCTGCTCAGCTGTTTGGAACCGATATTTCCTCCCGCGAAACGGCCATCGAAAAACTGCGCAAGGTGCTCAAGGTGGCCCAGGCCGGATTTTCCAGCTCGATCCGCATCACCATCACCTCCGGTAATCGGGAAAAAGCCGCGGCGATCGCGGCGGGTATTGCCGAGCTTTATGTGCAGGAACAGCTGGAAACCAAGAAACAAGCCTCACGCCAGGCAAGTCTCTGGCTGACGCAGCGGGTCTCCGAATTGGCCGGACAGGTGAAAGAAGCGGAAGCAGCGGTTCAAAAATACAAGGCCGACCATCGCATCTCGATCACCTCGGAAGGAACATCGATAACAGAACAGCAGCTTGCCGAGCTTAACGCCCAGCTGACGGCGGCGCGCACCGATTATGACGACAAAGCCGCTAAGGCCGGCCGCACGGACGCCTTGCTGCAATCCGGCCAGATCGCCACCGCCCCCCAGGTTCTTGTCTCGCCCGTGATCACGAATATGCGCGCCCAACAAACGGAGCTGACTCGCGAGATCGCCAATCTGGCAACGAAATACGGCCCCAATCATCCTAAGATGAAGGAGCTGACGGCGCAGCGGGCCGATCTAGAGGCTAAGATCTCCCAGGAAACCATGCGCATTGCCGAAGGAGTCCGTAATGAAGCGGAGACCTCCCGCACCCATGTAAGTTCCTTGCAGAAAAACCTGCACGAAATCGAAGACACCAACGCCAGAAAAAACCAGGACACGGTTGAGCTGACGGCATTGCAATCGGCGGCGGCTTCGGCCCGCGCGATGTACCAGGCCTTCCTCACTCAATATAGTCAGACCGAAAACCAGCAAGGCATCTTAAGGCCGGACGCCTTCGTGATTTCCGCCTCCGAAGTAAGCGAGGCATTCGGCCCGCAAACCAAGATCCTGGCGATTCTCAGCGCCATTCCTGCCGGGCTGCTTCTCGGCTTGGCATTGGCTTTTATGGCCGAGCGCGGAAACGCACCACCGGTGCAAACCGTCAGCAGGAGGGCCGCAACAGCGGGAGCGCCCGCCGCCATCCTACCCGAGGCCCAACAGGCTGCGGATCTGGTGATCACCCAACCACATTCGGCTTACGCCCAAGCCGTGTCACAGCTCCTCTCCGACATCATTGGGAAGACGGCACCACCACTGACTATTGTGATCACCTCGCCGACCACAAAGGCGGGCAAGACCACACTTGCTCTTTCCCTGGCCCGCGCTGCTGCCAAAACTGGTATTGCCACCATTGCCATAGATGCCAATCGTCCCGGCTATCATCTGGCTACGCAGTCGGGCAGCGCTGCTCTCACCTTGCCGCCAACTTATGTCACGGTGCCGGACTGCTTCATCAATCCTGACCGCCTCTCGCCGGCATTGATCATGGCGCCGGATTCACAGAGGCATGGCTACGAACAGTTGCTGGCCCGGCCCTTGCTATCCGGGATGGTCGACAGTCTCAAAACGAGTCTTGAGCTCATGATCATCGCCGCACCGCCACTCCCCGATCCATTGGCATACTCCATCATGGAGATGAGCGATCTCGTTCTGGTGGCAATCGACGGCCGTAACCCGTTGCGGATGGGGCCTGTTAACACTTCGCGGCCGGTTTTAACCGTGATCACACACGCCCGCTAAAGTTTCTTTAAAATTCGAAAAACTAGCAACGCATTTGCATGGACTGCCCTCACGGCGGCCGTCGCGTTCCGTTTTGGAATTCGATGCGCCTGCCTGGGCAGCAAATCCGGACTTCGTACCCGCTTGCTGTTCTGTCTCGGTACAGAGGTCGGGTTGCGATTATGGTCGATCAGTTGGTTTGTCGGGGATCTGTCCCAGTTGAACACAGCATCATTCTGGGAATCTCCTTCTCGCCTTTGACGCGAGACATGCTGCTTCACCGCTTGCTGAACGATCCTGTCCCATCTGGAGACGGCGCAAGACTTCTGGTCACTGCCAATGTCGATCATATCTCCAATTTGGTGCGCAATTCCCGATTCCGGGCAGCCTATGCCGGGGCATGGATAGCAACGGCCGATGGAACACCGGTCTTTCTTTATGCCCGCCTGCGTGGCATCGCCGTGCCAGAGCGCGTGACCGGAGCCGATCTCTCTGCGGCTCTGCTCGATCGCATGTCTCCTCACCTCTGCCGGCCCTTCTTTGTTGTGGGCTGTGAGAAAACCGGCATCAGGCTGCGCGAACAGCTGACCCGCCGGGGCTTTGATCCGGAAGCTGTCGGCTTTGCCTGTCCAGAGTTCGGATTTGAGAACAATACCGAGACATCGGCCGCTCTGGCGAGGACGATCCGTGAGCACGGCACTACCCACCTCTTCTTCGGCCTCGGCGCGCCGAAATCCGAGATCTGGCTTCACGAGCATCGCCATCTCTTGGGCGACACCTATGCGCTCGCCATCGGTGCCAGTCTCGATTTCTATGTCGGGCTGCGCCGGCGGGCCCCGGTCTGGATGCGCCGCTATGGCCTGGAATGGGCCTGGCGGATCATGTCCGAGCCCAAGCGCCTTTTCCGCCGCTACTTTATTGAATCCTGGTACGCGCTTTGGGCCGTGACGCTCGACCTCTTTGCGTCCAAATTTCCGCAAGGCCGTGTCATGCCGGTCGCCAGAGAACGCGAACAATCGGCATGACAAAGTCTGTTTTGGGCAGCACCACACAAAATGACCTGGGGCCGATCCTGATCGCAGGCGGGCATGAGGATGTTTTGGGCGGGCTTGAGATTTTCATTTCCCGGGCGCGCGCCTGCCTTGGCATAACAGCGCATCAGGCGACCGAGACACCGGGCTATGGCGGCATACGGCTTGGCCGCTATATGCATTCACTGGTCCGTTTTGTTCGCAGCCTTCCCGCCCACAAGATCGTCTGGCTGCAATACGGCAGCGCCTTTGATCTTGCTTACCTTGTATTGGCCAAACTGTTCGGGAAGAAAGTCGCTGTCACCCCGCATCTCGGCGGTTCCTGGCGTTCCATGCAAAACCGCGTGTTCCGAACGTTGTGCAATCGCCTTCTTGGAATTGCTGATATTATTTTTACCCTGCACCAAACCCAGCCAGCCTCTTTGGGATTTCCTGCAAGCCTGGTGAAACGCTGCCGCGTCATGCCCACATTTCTCCCCGAAGCACTCACACAGGAACCCGTACCTGTCCGGAGCCGGGGAAAACCGTTGCGCCTCATTCACGCGGCGCGGCTTTCCGCCGAGAAGGGCAGCTTTGCGTTTTTGGATGTTTGTGCAGCACTCACCCGGCGCGGTGTCGTTTATGAAGCCTGCATAGTCGGGACTGGCGATGGCGAGGTGAACGCAGCTCTCCCGGAAGAAATTAAGCGGCGCGGCCTTACCGTTTCCCAGATGGGGGTTCTGCCGCAATCCGCCTTTTTCGATCTATTGCGAAGCCAAGATGTGCTGGTGAACCTATCCTTGCAGGATGCTTATCCACTGACCGTGCTGGAAGCGCTGTTGTGCGGCGTGGCACCGGTCTGCTCTGCATTGCCAGGCGCGGAAGAAATGGCCGGCGAAGCTCCGGCAATATCACTCGTACAAGGCCAGGATGCAGAGGCTGCGGCCGACAAGATCCTGGCGATCGATTGGCCCTCTCTTCCGGATAGCGCAGAAGTTATCCGTCGCAAATTTGACTGGTCCGTTCTCGGCAAGCAGTATCACGCTGTCTTTTCCGAACTGATTGCGCCCTCATATTCCGCCAATGCAGCAATGAAAGCCGTTACTCCATGAGCATCTACAAACTGATTATTCCGTTGCAGGTGCTGTTCCGCGGCAGTCGCATGCGCCGCTTTGCCAAGATGTTCGGCGTAAGAGACGACATGCGTATCATTGATGTCGGGGGGCGCAAATCCAACTGGGGTCTGCTGGAAGCGCAGCCGGATGTCACCATTACCAATATTGAGTTCACCAGCTACGAGGATGGCCGCTTTCATTACGTGCACACCGATGGCGGCAAGCTGCCCTATCCCGATAACAGCTTCGAACTCTGCTATTCCAATTCCGTGGTCGAGCATGTCGGTGACTGGAACGCGCGAAAGCTCTTTGCCGAGGAAATCCGCCGCATCGCACCGCGTTATTACGTGCAAACCCCCTATAAATGGTTCTTCACCGATCCCCATACCGTAGGGCCTTTCGTGCACTGGCTGCCCAAGCGCTGGCAGCGCAAGCTGATCCGCTGGTGCAGTTTCTGGGGTCTGGTGGACCGGCCCAGCCAAGAGAAGATCGACGCCTTGCTGGACGAAATCGACCTTTTGACAGAACGCGAGCTACGGGCCCTGTTCCCGGACGCCACCATTTTCAAGGAGCGCTTCCTGGGAATGACCAAGTCCCTCATTGCCGTCCGGTTGTGAGGGCTATTTGGTAAACAGCCGTTAACGCCGCCTGTGCCAGATTGCACCGGAATGGCTCGGATGGCTGCGGTGAGTTTCTGGATGGGCGAGACGGAGAGCGAGACACGCGCGCCGCAAGGCGATGCCGCGATTCATGCCGTCATCGCGGCCTGCGTCCTGGAAAACCCGATTCTGGCACTGATCAACAATTTCGCATTCACCCTCAACGCCCAGATCGTGGCGGGGGTGCAGCTTCTGATCACCTTGGCGGCGATCGCGGTCATTGCTTGGCGGCGGCCGGAAATCTCCCGCACCTTCGCAGTCACAACTTGCCTGTTTCTCGCCGCAGTCCTGGTAAAGTTCATTGTTTCTGGGAGCTTCAATCCGCGTTTTGTTTATGACGCGGCCATGCTGCCCCTGTTTCTGGTATTGGGAGCTTCGGCCCGGCGCTTCTCGCCCCGTTTTTTTGCCGTCATTCTGATCGCGCTGCTTGTGACCGCGGTGGTAGAACTGGTGTTTCCAGATTTCTACGCCGATCTCTTCAACCCGCGGAAATATTTCTACTACACCCGTGACTGGGTGGCGGCCGTGACGGCTCCGGATGCCTCCATCGCCATTTCCTCCGATATCTATCTTGGCTCCAATCGCTACACCGGCAGCTTCTTTGGATTTTCGCATCGCGCGGGCTCGCTGTTTCTAGAGCCGCTGTCCGTCGGCTATTTCGGCATCATTGGAGCGATCTTCGCCACCCATGCCCCGGAGCTGAGCCTTCGCCAGAGGGCCGGTTTGATTGCCTGTTGCCTGATGCTGGCGCTTCTGTCGGATACTCGCGTCGCTGTATTCCTGATCTTAGCCGCCGTTCTGCTGCGCCGTCTGGCAGGGCGCGTGCAACTGCGCTGGCTGTTTGCGGTGCCTTATAGCGTCCTTATGATCGTCATCCTGCTCTATTTCCTGGTGCAAGCGATGCCCGGAGATCTTGGCCTGCGCCTGGGCGTCACCGCCAAACCCTTGCTGGAAGCGTCTCCACTCACCATCCTCTTGGGCGGCGTGGACGATAGTGCCGTGGCCGATAGCGGGTTTGTCTACCTGATTGCCAATGCCGGATTGTTCGGCTTCTGCCTCTATCCGCTTTTTGCCAGCGGTCTTCTCTGCGGTGCCGAGCGTCCGTCGCCGGTTTCCGTTTCCATACTCCTTTATCTTATGGTCGCCTTGGCCTTCGGTTATGCCCCGATGTCGATCAAGACTGCGAGCATGCTTGGTTATGGTGTCGCGACGCTGACGCGCCCGCGGCAGGAGAGAGTGTGGGGCACGGCTATAACCGATATTCCCCCATTGGCCAGAAATGCGTGAACCATCGATGCCGACATCCCCGCCAGCATCGCTACACACCAGCGTTCGCACGCCATTTTCCCTGATCCTCAAAGGGGCGGTCGGATCGGCGGTTCTCAAAGGCATCAACCTGCTGTTCGGGCTTCTGGCAACGGCCTTCCTCGGCCGCGTGCTGATGCCGACCCAATACGGTTATTACGCCTTCGCCTCGACCGTGGTGACGCTGCTTGCCTTGCCCGTGCAGTGCGGCTTGCCGCAGCTGATGACCCGGGAGATCGCCAAATACCAATTGGCGGAGCAATGGGGGCACATCCGCGGTCTCCTCTTACGCGCCAATCAGCTTTCGGCCGTTCTGGGCCTTGTGATGGTGGCCGCCCTTCTTCTGGCATTGCCTTTGCTGACCCATTTCGTACGCGCAGTGGACCAGCCGACTTTTCTTTGGGCTATCGTGCTGCTGCCACTGATCGCACTGAATCGCTTGCGTGGCGGAGCGCTCATTGGCTTGCGCAAAGTGGTGCTCGGCATGCTGCCAGATAACGGCATCCGCGCCGTACTGTTCCTAGCCTTTATCGTCCTGTGGCATTGGCTCTGGCCCTTCGGGTCTGCCGATGCCATGGCCTTGCAAGTCGCCGCCACCTTGATCGCCTTTCTGGCAGGCGCTGTCCTGCTTATGCGGCATTTGCCGTCATCCGTGCGCACAAACCCTGCCGCCTTTGACTCCAGAAACTGGGTTTCGGCCATCATCCCGCTGACGCTCACGGATGCCCTTCTGATCGTCAACATGCAGGCCGATCTCGTGATACTCGGTGTCTTCCGGGACGCAGCCGATGTCGGTCTTTACCGTGCGGCCGTGCTGGTGGCGACTCAGGTGACTGTCGGATTGACGATCGCCAATGAGGTGCTGTCTCCCCATATCGCCAGACTGCATCTGGCGGGCGATTCCGCAGGTTTGAAGTCTATGATGCGGCAAGCTCTCGGTTGGCTGGCCCTCACGGGAGTTGTGCTTGCTGGCGTATGTATTATGGCTGGGCGAGAGATTCTCGTTTTCGTCTTCGGCACCCCCTATGCCGGTGGTGCACACGCCTTGGCAATATTGGCCTTCGGCCAATTTGTAACCGTCGCAGCAGGCACCGGTGCGGTGCTGCTCAACATGTCCGGCCATGAGAAAGACGTGCTGCGAGTCTTCGCGATCTCCGCGATCACCAACGTCGCCGCAAATCTCTTGTTAATCCCACTGCTCGGGCTGGTCGGCGCAGCCATTGCCACGACTTGCTGCCAGATTTTTTCCAACGCGCTGCTGCTTTTCTATGTACGCCGCCGGTTGGGTTTCAGCTTCTGGCCGGGCGGTGCTAACACTCCACGACATTGACGGCGAGGCCGCCAAGCGCGGTTTCCTTGTATTTCGTGCGCATGTCGTTGCCAGTCTGACGCATGGTCTCGATCACCGCGTCCAGCGACACCACATGGCGCCCATCTCCTTGCAAAGCAAGATAAGCAGCATTGATCGCTTTGACTGCCCCCATGGTATTGCGCTCGATGCAAGGCACCTGCACCAGCCCTTTGATCGGGTCACAAGTCAGGCCGAGATTGTGTTCCATGCCGATTTCAGCGGCATTCTCCACCTGTGCGTTGCTGCCACCAAGCGCGGCGGCAAGGCCCGCTGCGGCCATCGAACAGGCGACTCCCACCTCGCCTTGGCAGCCCATTTCGGCCGCCGAAATAGAGGCGCGCGCCTTGTAAAGAAAGCCGATTGCCGAAGCCGTCATCAAGAGCTTGCGCGACCCTTCGATGGTAGAACCAGGAATGAAGACCTCATAGTATTTGAGCACGGCCGGCAGCACGCCAGCCGCACCATTGGTTGGCGCCGTGACGACACGCCCGCCTGCCGCATTTTCCTCGTTGACCGCCAAGGCATAGAGGCTGACCCATTCGAAAACATGCGACGGATCGGTGCGGGGGCCACGCGCCAGGAGGTTTTCATAAAGGTGCTTGGCTCTGCGCGCGACCTTCAGTCCACCTGGGAGAACGCCGTCTTTCTGGCAGCCGCGCTCGATGCATTTGAGCATGGCTCCTCTGACAGCATCCAGGAAGGCCAGCGTCTCTTCCTGCGAGCGCCAGGAAGCCTCGTTTGCCCACATGATGTCCGAGATGGTGAGCGTGTTTTCTTTACCGATCGCCAGCAGCTCAGCAGCCGAGCGAAAGGGATAGCGCACGGTCATATTGGTCCGCTCAATGGCCGCGCCCTTTACCGAGATGGCCCCGCCGCCAACCGACATATAGGTTTTGGAAAGCGCGGAGCCGTCCGGATACTGCGCCGTGAAGCGCATGGTATTGGCATGGTCTTTGAGAAATTCGCCGGCGCGGAAAATCAGATTCTCCTCGCTCTTGAATGGGACCGGCAACTTGCCAGCAAGATAGAGGCGGCCCGTCGCCCGGATGGCGGAAATAGTAGCGTTGATCTCGTCCGGATCGATATCTTCCGGCCGCCAACCGGAAAGGCCTAACAGCACCGCGATATCCGTGGCGTGGCCGCGGCCGGTCAGAGCTAGAGAGCCAAAAAGCTCGCAAGTCAGTTCCGAAGGTTCTCCTTGGGCAAACGCCTCATCCGCAAAAATGCGGGCCGCCCGCATCGGCCCCACCGTATGCGAGCTGGAAGGGCCGATACCGATCGTAAACAGGTCGGTCACGCTGAGCGGCCGGAAATCGGAAGCGGCAAAGGCGCGAACGGACATGGTGCGTCTCGATGGTATTACCACTGCGCCAATAGCGCACTGCGCAGGTGCAGAAAACCCTGCGGCGAACATGGTGGCCGAGGGGCTAGAAACGTACACAGGCCTTCAGATGGCTTCCCAAATACCCTTGGTAATCACGCCGGCCTCTGCGTAGCGCGATGCATCCAAAACAGCCAATTGTAACAACCCCTATAAAAGGGGCCGTAACATCGACCATCTGGAACAAAAAAAGAGTGGCGCACCCGAAAGGATTCGAACCTCTGGCCCCCAGATTCGTAGTCTGGTGCTCTATCCAGCTGAGCTACGGGTGCAGCGCGACAGGGCGCGGAACCTATTCATCTCCGATCAGAAACGCAAGCGCTCCGTTTGGCCATGACGTTTGGTCGCCGGAGCCCCTCCACTTACCCTCTAAATACCGGAAAACTCCCCAGAAAGCCGCACTCTGCGCCCTTGTCCCCAGACGCAGCGGTGGATAAGACTTCCCCAGACCTTGCGTCCCAAAGGCGCAAGCGGGCTGGATATTCGCCCCGCCCAGGCAGTGCGGGCGAATTTGGAGAGCGGCAATGACAGGGAAATGGGCCCGGCGGGCAGCAATTTCAAGCGTTTCGTCGCGGTTGTTGGGGGCCTTGGCGCTAGTAGCAGGAGTGGGCTTATCGGGCTGCTCCGATGTTGATTCCATGTTGTTTGGTGATTCGGGTTCTGCACCCGATACCGCGACAGCATCTCCGGTCGGCACGCCGGCGGCCCCAACAGCCATGCCGGCTCCGGTTTCGAGCACCCCGAGCGCGGCTCCGTCAGGTATCGGCCCTGTAGCGACGATCACCCCGGTGACCATCGAGCCCGGCAGCGACACGGGGACGGCTGTCAGCAAGACGGTCGCCAGCCTGCGGGCCCAGGTTTCCAGCCTGCAAGGCTCGCTGATGAGCAATGCCCAGCGCTACATCGACCTGCGCTCCTCAGGCGCCGGCGCCGCGGCCAACTATTATGAATCCCGCGGCCGGATCACCAGCCGGTTGCAGATTGGCACAACTCGCGGCAACCCCGAGCTTGTCGCAGAATGGAACAAGGCCCAGTCGTCCCTCGACCAACTGGCCGGGAACATCAACGCCCTGAACGCCCTGGGAACCTCGGTCGCCAGCGACGCCTCCAGCGCCCATTACGCCCTGGATCAGATTGGAGCGACCTTCAACGTCTCTGGTGCCCTCGATGAAGACCATCGTCAGCTCCGCGTCCTCCAGGACGAGACCAGCCAGAGCATCGTGCTGATCGACCGGCTCCTCAGCGAAGTTTCTGCCGATGTGCAGCGCCAGACGGCCTATGTTGCCAATGAACGCGCCAACCTGACGACGCTGGCCAGCGCCATCAAGAACGGCGAGCTTTATGGCGCAGATATCAGCTCTCCCATGCTGACGGCAACGTCAGCGGTTGCGGGAACGCGGATGCCTTATGCGGCTTCGAGCTCCCCGCTGGTGGTCATCCGCTTCGACAAGCCCGATGTCGATTACCAGCAGATCCTGTACGCGGCCCTGACCGAAGCGTTGAAGCAGCGCCCAGGTGCGGCCTTCTCGATTGTTGCCGTATCGCCAACCCGCGGCACAGCAAGTGCAGTGCAGCTCGCACAAACAGCGGCGCACCGTTATGCCCAGGACGTGCTCCGCTCCATGACGGATATGGGCGTGCCGGCCTCGCGCCTGGCGGTGGCGTCGCAGACCGACCCCAGCACCTCTGCCAGCGAAGTGCGGGTCTTCGTCCGCTAAGACGCGGGACAGACAGATAAGAAAGGCGGGCAGGCCTCCTGTCCGCCTTTTTCTTTGGCGCTACTTCACCCCGTTCTCGGCGAACCAGGCAAGGGCATGGGCCCAGGCTACCTTGGCATCGGCCTCGTTGTAGGACTGGCGGTAATCAGCAAAGAAGCCGTGCTGGGAATTCTCGAAGACATCGATTCGAGACTTGGTGTTGCCGGCTTTTTTGAGGGCTTCGCGCATTTCAACGATGTCAACGGTGGGGATACCGAGATCCTTGCCGCCATAATTGCCCAGGATCGGGGCCTGGATGGACGGCGCCAGCTCGATCGCGGTCTTGGGGTGGAGGTCGTTGGTCTGGCCGCGCAAAGGACCATACCAAGCCACACCTGCCTGCAGATGCGGATTGTGCGCCGCATAAAGCCAGACAACCCGTCCTCCCCAGCAGAAGCCGGTGATGCCGAGCTTGGTCGTATCGGCGCCCTCGCCTTTGGCGAAGTCCACCGTATCATCGAGATCGCTCATCACTTCGACGTCGGGCACTTTGCTGACGATGTCGGAGATCAATTGCTCGAGATGGGCCATGTCGTATTTGGCTGGATCGCCCTGGCGGGCATAGAGGGCCGGTGCGACGGCGTAATAGCCCTGATGGGCGAGGCGCCGACAGACATCCTTGATGAACTCATGCACCCCGAAGACTTCCTGAACCACCAGGATGACCGGAGCGTCTTTGCGGGCTGCCGGACGGGCGCGATAGGCCGGAATATGCCCATCCGAAACCTTGATGTTAACTTCGCCGGCCTCAAGCCCGGTGGTGTCGGTGAGAATGGCGGCGGCATTAAGCGGGCCGGCGGCCAAGGTAAAACCTGAAACCAGGCTGGTGATGAACGTCCGTCGTGTCCCAGTCATGGCGGCGTCTCCTCGTCGGTTATGGGATTTCAGAAAAAAGAATCACGATAGCTGCGGAAAGAACCTCTGGTTTTGGCTTCATAGACGCCACGCGCGATGGCACGGGCGAGCGTATCGGCGGCAAGGCTGCCGAGCTGCATCACGGATAAAGCCCGCGGCTCGGCCACCGGCTGTTTGGCAGTCGAAACCGCATAAACGAGATCGCCATCGAAGGGCGTATGCACCGGGCGCAGAGCCCGGGCGAAACCATCGGCAGCCATGATAGCGAGGCGCTTGAGCTCGATCCGGGTCAGAGCCGCATCGGTGGCGACCATGGCAATGGTGGTATTGGTCTGCGGCTTCACCGCGCCCTTCATATCGGAGGGAAAAACGGAATCGACGCGCACATCCGGCTTGGGACGGCGGCCGCCGAATTCTCCTTCCAGCTCAAAAGGCCAGGCCCAAAAAGCATCCGAACCCGGCATCACCGGCGAACCCACGGAATTGACCGCCACCAAGGCACCAACCGTAAAGCCTTCCGCCGTCACAGCAGACGCGCTGCCAAGCCCGCCTTTATAAGCGCCCGCTACCGCGCCAACACCGGCACCGGTGTTATCGAGCTTAAAATCCAGCGCAGCGTTTTCCGCCGCCACGCGTCCCAAGCCGCGATAAGGCGATTCTTCATCCCACTGCTTGTTTCCTGGGCTGGCGAGATCAAACAGGATCGCGCCGGAAACGATCGGAACACGGGGAAGACCTGGTGCAATCTCGTAGCCGCGGCCCATGGCTTTCAAATAAGCCTGCACACCAGCGGGCGCATCGAGACCAAAGGCCGAACCGCCAGAGAGGACGAGCGCATCGATGCCATCGACCAGCGATACCGGATCGAGCGCTTCGGTATCGCGCGTGCCGGGAGCCCCGCCGCGCACATCAACCACAGCGGCCGAAGGCAGATCGGCAATCAACGCCGTCACGCCGGTGCCGACATCCCAATCCTCGGCATTGCCGACTTTCAGGCCCGGCACATCGGTAATCAGGTTACGGAGGCCTTTGCGGATCATGGCGCAGAAGCTAGCCTCTTCGCTGCAATCCCGAAAGAGTAGGCATGAAGCGCGTTTTTGCTGTCCTGATCGCTGTTCTTACCTTTACGTCCGCTTTGGCGCCCGCCAGCCGGGCCGAAGAGATCGCCCGCCGCCACATGGTCGCTGCTGCCAATCCTTACGCGGCCCAAGCGGGACTGGAGATGCTGCGCAAAGGCGGCTCGGCCGTCGACGCCGCGATTGCCACCCAGATGGTGCTGACTCTGGTCGAACCGGAATCCTCCGGCATCGGCGGCGGCGCCTTCATGATGGTCTGGGACCCCAAGACCAAGAAACTCACCAGCTTCGACGGCCGCGAGACGGCACCGGCTTCCGCCAAGCCCACCATGTTCCTCGACGCCAACGGCCAGCCGCGCAACCATTTCGACGCCATTCCCGGCGGCTTGTCGGTCGGCGTGCCCGGCCTCGTCGCCATGCTCGAACTGGCGCATAAGAAGTACGGCAAGCTGCCTTGGGCGACGCTGTTCGAACCGGCGATCAAGCTCGCCGACGAAGGCGTGCCGGTGACCAAGAAGCTCGCCAATCTGCTCAAGGCCTATCCGCAAGTCGCCGCCATGCCGGATATCAAGCGCTACTTCGCGCGGCCGGACGGCACGCTGATCCAGGCGGGCGACAAGCTGAAGAATCCCGAACTCGCCGCCACCTTCCGCCTGATCGCCAAAGACGGCGCCAAGGCCTTCTATACTGGCCCGATCGCGCAAGCGATTGTCGACAAGGTGCAACATGCCCCGGTCAATCAAGGCGGCATGACGCTGAAAGACCTCGCCGCCTATCATGCGGTCGAGCGCAAACCGGTCTGCGGCAGCTATCGCGTTTACAAGATCTGTTCCATGGCGCCGCCCAGCTCCGGCGGCATCACGGTGCTGCAGATCCTCGCCATGCTGGAACGCTATAAGCCCGACCAGCTCAAGCCCAACACGCTGCAAGAGGTGCATCTCTTCTCGCAGGCCAGCAAACTCGCTTATGCCGACCGCGGCTTTTATCTCGGCGATCCCGCCTTTGTCCGCGTGCCGCAAGCAGGGCTGCTGGACCGCACCTATCTGAAAAATCGCGGCGCCTTGATCGATGCCAACCGCGATATGGGCGTGGCCGAGCCCGGCAAGCCGCCGATGCTGCATGCCAGCTTCGCCCCCACCAAGCAGAACGAAATCGCCGGCACCAGCCATATGTCCATTGTCGACGACCAAGGCCGCGCCGTTTCCATGACCACGACGGTAGAAAGCATCCTCGGCTCGGAGATGATGGCCAAAGGCTTCATCCTCAACAATCAGCTGACGGACTTTTCCTTCATTCCCGAGGTCGACGGCAAGAAAACCGCCAATGCCCCCGCCCCGGGCAAGCGGCCGATGAGTTCGATGAGCCCCACCATCGTCTTCGACAAAGACGGCAAGTTCCTGATGGCGATCGGCTCGCCCGGCGGCCCGGCGATCATTCCTTATGTCGCCACCACCTTGGTCGCCATGCTCGATGGCGGGCTCGATCCCAAAGCGGCGGTGGCGCTGCCCCATTTCGTCGAGACCGGCGGACCGTTGATGCTGGAAAAGAATACCGCGCTCGGTAGCCTCGCGCCGCAGCTTTCGGCGATGGGCTATGAGGTGCGCGCCGCCTCGTCCGAGATCAGCGGATTGCACATCGTCGGGCGAGTCCCCGGCGGGTACATCGGCGCCGCCGATCCGCGCCGCGAAGGCGTTGCGGTGGGGGATTAGCCCCCTTCGGCTGTGCGCCGCTCCGCGCCGACAGCCACTTCCCCCGCTAAAGCGGGGGCAGAAAGGTCCGATCTACCCTTCGCCCTCTACTAGCCGCATTCCACAATCCCTTGATCATTGTTTGGCGGTTTTCGGTAGGCAGAGGGGGAGGGAGGGGTATCGCGGCGAACGGTGGTGCCGATTTGATGGACCCCGCCCCTGCAGGATGAAAACACCAATTCAATTCGCCGATTTGACGTTCATGCCTCTGAGAGAAAACGCTTTTCGCTTTGCTGTTAATGCTGCACGTAAGCGCATCGAGCAGACATGAGAGCAGCGCGGGTTATCGCTGCTCAGCTTCTGAGAACATCCAACACCGTCAAACAACACTGAACAGGTGGTGGTCGCGCTTTTTGGATTCAAGGTGGTGTGACACTGCATTGCGCCGTTTTCCGTCATTCATAAAACGCAATATAGTTACCTTTCGGATGACGATGTGCGGAGCAACTAGGTGAAACTACCGTGGTGGATTGTGGTTGAGGCGGTTGCGCTGGTGATCGTGGCTCTAGTTGCTATATGGGTCGGCTTCATCGCTCTTTCGGAGTTCCTCGCACTGCAACATACCGAGGAGATGAAGTTTAGGGCGTGGCACATCCTGTCGCTCGCTGGCAGTTCCTTCTCGCTACTCTTTGCAACTTCAGCATATGCAGCGCTTCTTGTTTCGCGGCGAGCCAAGTCATCGTCCCTTGCAATGTTTTTGATCACCACCCCACTTTTGGCAACGTGGACCTCCGCAATGGGAACATCATACGGCAAGATCACAGATGCGGTGGATGTGCGCTCGTTTGTAGTACTTGGCATCCCGAGTATTCTGGTCGTCCTGAGTATTTTTATCGGTGGTCTATTGGTTTCGTTCAAGTGGAACCGCTGAGGGCAGATCCAGTTGGAATGACCGGTTCTGGCGGCGGGTTCAACGGGTCATTGCGGCAAAGGTAGCGTTGACCAATCCATCCCTAGACCAAAGTCGGGCGTTCTTGGGATGGCGCCTTGGCTGATGATGCAGGCCGCACAAGCTACAGGAGGTGGGAACATGCTGGCAGGAAAATCCGTATGCGGTGCGCTGGCGCTGATCGCTTTGGCGGGAGCAGCGAGTGCTCAATCAGCCGGTCCGCAATTGCCGCCCGTCACCGTGAGGCCGGCACCGGGAAGCTACAGCAACACCACCAGCGTCACGCTCGATGACGCCGATCCCGCGGCGCAAATCCACTACACCTGGGACGGCAGCGCGCCCACGGCGGCGAGCCCAACCGTGGTGCGCGGGCAAGTGCTATTCATCGCCGGTGTCTATGACGGTGAAAAGGGACTGACCAAAGACTATACGCTGCGCGCCATCGCGACCAAGCCCGGCAGCCGCAACAGCGAGCCGGTCACCTTCCACTACACCGTCGCGCGGCGCGATCGTACCGCGTATCTCTCGGAAGAAGTCTTGCCGGGCGTGCGCATGATCCGCGACTCCGACAACGACAAGATGTTCCTGATCAAAGGCAGCAGAGCTTTCGCTCTCATCGACAGCGGTCAGGGCACCGGCAAGCTGAAAGACTACATCCGCCGCTTCACCGGCAGCATGCCGATCATTGTCCTCTTCACCCACAGCCATGGCGACCATATCGGCCAAGCCGACCAGTTCATCGCTGATAGCGACGAATACATCGAGACCGCCGACAAGCCCGCGACTGTGGCACTGCTGAAAAGCAGAGGCGTGTCCGATGCCGTTCTGGCGGCGCACCTGAAGACGGTCGAAGACGGCAGCAGCATTGATATCGGCGATCGCAAGCTCGAGATTTATGCGGTGGCCGGTCATACGCCGGGTTCCATCGTCATCCTCGACCCCAAGACCGGCAACCTCTTCAGCGGCGACACGCTGGGCAACAACTCCTTCCTGCCGCCCGACGTGATGTGGATGCAGTTCGACACGCGCGCACTGGATGCCTATCTCGCCAACGAGCTTACGATGCGGGCGAAGATCGGCTCCCGCATCAGCCACATTCTCACCGGACACAACGATCACCCGCTGACGGGCACGGCCTATCTCGATCATCTGGAGACCGCATTCCAGCGGCTGATGGACCAGGGCGATGCCGCGTTGATCGCCTCCTGGCGGCCGCAAGGGATGTATCAAGTCGTGGTCGGCGACCGCTACAGCGATCCCAATTGGTTCGGCGCCAATGTCGAGCGGAAAACCTATCTTCCGGCCAAGCCCGATCAGATCGCAGGGCTCATTGAGGTGACGTTGCGCGGCGCGCATTTACGGCAAAACCTCGATCCGGCCGTGCACCAGCTGACGGCGGTGCTGGATCACGCCGATGCCAAGGTGACGATAGCCGCACGCCCAACATCCAGCCGCTCGCGCGGGCTGACCATTGGCGGTGTTGCGGCGGTGCCGGGCAAGCCTGTTTCCATCGCTTCCACCGCGCAACCGGTTGCTGTTGTGGTGACCGCGCCGGACGGTGTCACCACCGCGACCTATACGCTGCGCTTTCAAGCCAAGTAAGAAGCGCGAACCAACCCCAATTGTCATCCCCGGCTGACCAGCTTGGTGCAATTGACGCCAGTGCGACAGTCCCGGGCCTTACTCAGGCAATAGCACCCGAAAGACCGTGCCGCTCGCGCCGCTGGAGACCAGCACCACATCCCCGCCATGGCCGCGGGCGAGATCACGGGCGATGGCAAGGCCAAGGCCGGAGCCGCCAGGACGCGCCGCCGAAACAAAGGGCTGGAAAAGTTTGGCGCGGACGATTTCCGGAATGCCCGGGCCGGTATCGGCGATCTCAATCGCCACCATGCCGTCTTGCGTGCAAGCCGAAACAGCGATGGCGCCTTTGCCGGCAAGCGCATCACAGGCATTGCGCAACAAGTTGAGCACGATGCGGAAGAGCTGATCGCGGTCCGCCCGCACCGCGATGCTTTCACAAATCCGGTTCTGGAAAGCGACGGCGATATCCGTCCGCCCTTCCATGGCGGCGCTGGCCGCTTCGTCGATCAAGGCGCGCAAACAGAATTCACTGCAGTTTGGCGGCAGATCTTCGGCACGGCCATATTTCAGCGTCGAGGTCGCAAGACCGATGGCACGGTCGATTGCCGTCATCAGCCGCGGCGCCAGCCGTTTGACTTCCGGATCCTGGACAACGGCCAAGCGGTCGGAACAAAGCTGGGCATTGGCGAGGATGTTGCGCAGATCGTGCTGAATGCGGGATACCGCCGCGCCCACGCCCGCCAAGCGTTCCTTCTGACGCAACGATCCGAAGAGATCGCGCTGCATGGCGGCGAGCTCGCGCTCCGCCAAACCGATTTCATCGCCGCGGCCGGAGGGCATCAGAATGCGGCTGGCATCTTCCGGATTCTCGTGGAAAGTGCCCATGGCGCGGGTGAGGCGCCGCACCGGAGCCACCACCACAGAATAGAGACTGAGAAAGACCAGCGCCCCGGTCAGCCCGGAAATGAAAGCCGCCGCTCCGATCACCCGGCGGGCATAGGTGAGAAGCTCCGAGCGGATCGGCGCTTCGGAGAGGATGATCGAGATCGACTGCGCATCCTTGATGTTGGTGGGCGCGATGACATGCAGCGTGCGGGCGCCACCACGGAACAGACACTCCATGGCGTTGGCGATGTCGTCCCAGAACGTCGCTTTGGTGAGATCGATGGTGCGGTCGATCTTGGAATGCAGCGCCCCGATCTGGAAGAAATCGCGCTGATAGGCGCGGCGGAGCAGCACTTCGTCGGCATTGGCATGGGCGAGGAGGTTCTGGCGCAGCTCGTCCGGCCAGTCCTGGCCGGGCGTGGTGAAGGGCATGATGGTGAGTTCGGCCGACAGGATGTGGTCATCCAGGATGCCGCGTTCCTGAAGCCCCATGGCCGGCAAGAAAATTAGCGCCCCACTGAACAAGACGTACAAAATGGTCAGCAGAAGGAGCCGCCCCGATAGGCCATAGGCCACGAGGCTCCATTCCCCCTGGAGCTGCCCCGTCCGGATTCGCATTCTGCGTTCATCAGGCCTCCCAGTTCCGGCGAAAAAATGGCTGATCCCATTTTATTTAAAGAGTTTTTCGCCAACCCAGGCCAAGACTCGGAGGGGATTCGGCTTTTGCCCCGCCAGGACCTTCCGGGGACATTGACAGCAGGGGGGCAAATGCCTAGAACCCGCCCCTCTTTTGCCGATCCGGAGTATTGAGCCATGAAGCGCACTTATCAGCCCAGCAAGCTCGTACGCGCGCGCCGCCACGGTTTCCGCGCTCGTATGGCCACCAAAGCCGGCCGTAAGGTGTTGTCGCGCCGCCGTGCCCACGGCCGGGCCAAGCTGTCCGCCTAAGCTTTAGCGTCTGGACACCCCGTAAAGGGGCTTGGCCATGCCAAAATTGCTGGCCGACCGCCTGAAAAAACGAGCCGATTTCCTGCGCGCCCAAAAGGGCGTGCGCAGAGTTGCAGCCGGATTAACCCTCGAAATCTGCGCCACTCCCGAGCTTTTGGCCCGGGAGGCGTATTTTCGCGTCGGCTTCACCGCTAGCCGCAAAGTCGGCAATGCCGTGGCGCGCAACCGCGCCAAGCGCCGCCTCAGGGCCGCCGCCCAGGCCGTCCTGCCCAGCCAAGCCCGCCCGTGTACCGATTATGTTCTGGTCGCCCGTCCGGGAACGCTCACCAGACCCTTCGCCGATCTCCTGAAAGACCTTGCCCAAACGCTCGCCGCAGCCCATGTGAAGCTCGTCCCCGCGGCGACCGCGGGGTCCGGAGAGCCAAACGATGCGCGTCCTTGAAAGACTGCGGCAGATTGCCGTTGGGTTTCTCGTCGCCCCGATCTATTTCTACCGGTATTGCATCTCGCCCTTGTTGCCGCCGTCCTGCCGTTTCACCCCGACGTGCTCGCAATACGCTATCGAGGCCCTCAAGGTTCACGGCCCCTTCAAAGGGCTGTATTTGACGGCCCGGCGGCTGTTGCGCTGTCACCCGATCAAATGGCTTGGCGGCTCACAAGGGTACGATCCAGTGCCGCCGCGTTCCACCCGCCAATAGGACTTCGATGTCTGATAACCGCAATATGCTCGTAGCCCTCGCCCTTTCGGCCCTGTTCATGACGGGGTGGTGGGTGTTCTTCGCGGAACCGCAAGCCAAGCTGCAACAGCAGAAGGCGCAGGCCCAAGCGGCCTTGCAGCAGAAGAAGGCGCCGGAAGCCCCGGCTGCCAATATCCCGCTACCGCCGGGCGTCAGCGCCCCTGCCCCGCAACAGCTCAGCCGCGCCCAGGCGCTGGCCGTCAGCGGCGCTCGTATCGCGGTGAAGACACCGACCGTGGACGGTTCGATCCGCCTGACCGGCGCGCGCTTCGACGATCTGAAGCTCAAGCACTATCACGAGACCGTCGACCCCAAGAGCCCGGAAATCGACCTGTTGGCCCCGACGGGCTCGAAGTTCCCCTATTTCGCCCAATTCGGCTGGACCACCGCCGAGCGCGGCATGCCCGTGCCGGGTGATAACACGCCGTGGCAGCTCGCGCCTGGCAGCAACACCGTGCTGTCGCCGAACAAGCCTGTGACCCTGACCTGGGACAACGGCAAAGGCCTGGTCTTCACCCGCACCATCGCGGTCGACGCCCAGTACATGTTCACCGTCAGCGACAGCGTGAAGAAGACCAGCGGCGGCGCCGTGACGCTCTATCCTTATGCCCTCGTGGTGCGCGATGGCGTGCCACCGCATCAGACCTTCCAGATGCTGCACGAAGGCTTTGTCGGCGCGGCCAAAGGCAGCCTGATCTACGCCACCTATAAGGACTACGATAAGGACGACGCCCAGCCCAAGACCTTCGATTCCAATGGCGGCTGGCTCGGCATCACCGACAAATATTGGATGGCGGCCGTCATCCCGCCGCAGAACGAGGCCTTTAACGGCGCCTTCCGCGCCACGCCTTACGGTTCGACCAAATCCTATCAGACCAATTACAGCCTCGGCGCCCGTGTTATCGCGCCCGGCAAAACCGTGACCGTCACCCAGCATCTTTTCGCCGGCGCCAAAGTCGTCGAGATGCTGAACACCTATGAAAAGAACCTCGGCATCAACCGCTTCGATTATGCGGTCGATTGGGGCTGGTTCATCGTCCTGACCAAGCCGCTGTTCTGGTTGCTCGACGCCATCTCCAAATATGTCGGCAATTTCGGCCTCGCCATCATCCTGGCGACCATCCTGATCCGCATCATTCTCTATCCGCTGGCCAATGCCTCCTTCAAATCCATGGGCAAGATGAAGAAGGTCCAGCCGCAGATGGAGGCGATCAAGAAGAAATACGCCGACGATGCGCAGAAGCAGCAGCAGGAAATGATGGAGCTGTACAAGCGGGAGAAGATCAATCCCGTCTCCGGCTGCCTGCCCATGCTGGTGCAATTCCCGATCCTGTTCGCCTTCTACAAGGTGCAGATCGTCACCATCGAAATGTTCCACGCGCCGTTCTGGGGCTGGATCAGCGACCTCTCGGCCCCCGATCCGACCACCTATGCCAACCTGTTCGGCTTGCTGCCCTACACGGTGCCGGCAGAGCTGCCTTTCGGTCTCGGCATTGTCCTGCATGTCGGGCTGTGGCCGCTGCTGATGGGCGTCACCCAGTGGATCCAGTTCAAGATGAATCCGGCTCCGACCGACCCGGTACAGGCCAAGATGTTCGCCTTCATGCCGCTGATCTTCACGGTGATGTTCGCGAGCTTCCCGGCCGGCCTCGTCATCTATTACACCTGGAACAACATCCTCTCGATGGCGCAACAGGCCTATATGATGAAGCGCGAAGGCGTGGAGATTCACCTCTTCAAGAATCTCAGCTTCGGCCGCAAAGGCGCCTAGTCTGTGATCGAAGAAGACACCGGCAAACCCATCTATGACGTGGAGGCGGCGAAGAAGCTCTTCGCCGCCGAATGCCATTTCATCTGGGGGGCACAGCGAAAAGACAACCTGCCGCCGCCAGCCCAGCCGGAAGTGGCGTTTGCCGGGCGCTCCAATGTCGGCAAATCCAGTCTCATTAACGCCCTGACCGGACGCAAAGCGCTCGCCCGCGTTTCCCAGACCCCAGGGCGCACCCGCGAAATCAATTTCTTCAATCTCGGCGACCGGCTGATGCTGGTGGACCTGCCCGGCTACGGTTACGCCAAAGCCTCCAAGGAACTCGCGGCAGAATGGCAGGACATGATCTTCGCATATCTGCGCGGGCGGCCAAACCTGAAGCGGGTGGTGCTGCTGATCGATGCGCGCCGAGGCGTGATGGCGGTGGACGAAGCGGTGATGGAACTTTTGGACAAGGCCGCCGTATCCTATGTGGTGGCGATGACCAAAGCCGATACGCTCAAACCGGCTGAACTCGCCAAGGCTGAGGCGGAGGTGGAAGCCGCTGCCAAGAAGCATACCGCTGCCTATCCGGAGCTTTTCGCCACCTCGTCGCTGAAGGCTTCGGGCATGGACCTGTTGAAAGCCCATTTGGCAGCGTTGGCGGCTCCGTAATTATGTTGTTATAAGGCGGCCCGACTGCGGGAGACTTACGCGAAATGGCCTTTTCAGACGATTTGGGTCAGGACAAAAATCTGCGCTCCATGGCGCGCTGGCGATCGACCGCCCGCGTCCTGGTTGAGGCCCTGCCCTACATCCTGAAATACGACCAGAAGATCGTTACCGTGAAGTTCGGCGGCAACGCCATGTCGGACGAAAGTGCCCGCGATTTTGCCCAAGACATCGTGCTGATGAAGCAGACCGGCATGGAACCCATCGTGGTTCATGGCGGCGGCCCCCAGATCGGCGCCATGCTGAAGCGGATGAACATCCATTCCGAATTCATCGACGGCTTACGCGTCACCGACAAGGCGGCGATGGAAGTCGTCGAAATGGTGCTGACCGGCTCCATCAACGCCCAGATCGTGACCGGCATCAACGCTGCCGGCGGCCATGCCATCGGTCTTTCGGGCACCGACGGCAATCTGATCCGGGCCCGCAAGCTCGTGCGCATGAAGACCGATCCCGAAACCCAAGAGAGCAAACCGATCGACCTCGGTTATGTGGGTGAGCCGGAATCGATCAATCCGGAAGTGCTGCGCACCTTCATCAAGTCCGATCTCATTCCGGTGATTGCACCGGTGGGCGTCGGCCGCGACGGCCAGAGCTACAACATCAATGCCGATACCGTGGCGGGCGCGGTCGCCGGTGCCATGAAATCGGAACGCCTGGTCCTGCTCACCGATGTCGAAGGCGTGCTCGACCAGGAGGGCAAGCTGATTCCCAAGCTGACGCTCTCCGAAGCGCGCACCCTGATTTCCGACGGCACCATCCGCGGCGGCATGATCCCGAAGATGGAAACCGCGATCGAAGCGGTGGAAAGCGGCGTCTCAGCGGCCGTCATTCTCGATGGGCGCATCCCGCATGTGCTGCTGTTGGAGCTCTTCACCGAACACGGTGCCGGTACGCTGATCACCGCGGAATAAGAGGCATCATCGCGAGGCTATGGGACGGATTTTCTCCGTAATCGGCGTTTCGCTTGTTCTGACGCCTTTGTTGTCCGCGTTGTTTCCGGCTGAGGCGGCGCTGCAAGCCTGCAATCGCACCAGCTATGTGCTGTATGCTGCCGGGGCCGCACAGACCGGTTCCGATCTCACGATGAAAGGCTGGTCCCGGATCGCGCCAGGCGCTTGCGCCGATGTGGTTTCCGGCGATCTTACGGCTGATGCCTACTATCTCACCGCGCGGTCCTCGCGGGCCCATTCCGGCAGCCCGCGCGCCTGGAGCGGCAGCATCAATCTCTGCGCCAAGGACAAGGATTTCTCCTTCCGCCAGCCGTTCGGCGCCCGCTGCCCGGCCGATGGCTATGAGCTCGGCTTTGCCCAAATCGACACGCACCATATGCGCAGCTGGACGGCGACATTCCGCGAAACCCCGGACATGCCCTCGATGCCCGCTGCAGAACGCGCCGGTTTGAAGCGTCTGCTGAACGACATTGGCGTGCGCGATACCGGCGACGAGAAGAAGCTCACCGCGGCGCTTGCTGCCTTCCGCGCCCGTGTACATCTGGCGGCCAATGCACCCACTACTGCTCTGTTTTCGGCGCTGGAAACCGACGCAATGCGCTCGGCGACACCCGCTGGGTACAGTGTTTGCAACGACACCAGCGCGAACATCTACATCGCCATAGGCCAGCAGAAAGACAAGGCTTTCACCTCGCGCGGCTGGTGGACGGTGGCAGGCGGCACCTGTTCCCACCTCATCACCGAATCTGTTCTCGGCCAGAAGATCTGGCTGCGCGCGGAACCTGTCAAAGGGCCGCCACTGGTGACGGGGCCAGTGAATTTCTGCGTCACCACCATCGAATTCGATATCCAAGGGCGCGAGAACTGCAAGAAACGCGGTCTGATCGATGCGGGCTTTGCGGAAACAAATGTCAAAGGTGCAGCAGGTTTTTCAGCACACATTACGGGGAGCGGATTGCGGTAGTTACGCTTTGTTTACCACGCAAAACGGGACCCTGCGTAAGGGTAACCCCGTGTAGGAAATAAGGCAGCTAGGGTGATTGAATTGCCGCAATCCCTTGCTTAGCTCCTGATCATGGATTCCGTTCAAAGCATGCTCGCCCCAGCGCCCGATTTCCGGCACATCAACACCTGGATCTTTGATCTCGACAACACGCTGTATCGTGCCGACTCGAACCTGTTCGCCGAAATCGAAAGCCGCATGAACAGCTTCATCATGCGCGAACTGAAACTCTCCGAAATCGAGGCGATGGCGCTGCGGTCACAATACTACCGCCAATACGGTTCGACCCTGAGCGGACTGATTGTCCATTACCAGGCCGACCCGGAAAAATTCCTGTCCTACGTGCACGACATCGATTTGTCGTCGCTGCGGCCCGATCCAGCCCTGGCCCAGGCCATCGCGCGCCTGCCGGGCAAGCGTTATGTCTTCACCAATGGCTGCCGCAACCATGCCAGCCGTGTTCTCGAAAAAACCGGCCTGACCGGGTTGATGGACGGCATCTGGGATATCCGCGCCATGGGCTTCAAACCCAAGCCGCAGCCCGAGGCCTACGAAACCATTATGGCCGATACCCGCAGCGATCCGGCCCACGCTGTGCTGTTCGAGGATATGGCGGTCAATCTGGCACCCGCCCATGCCTTGGGCATGACCACGGTGTGGCTGGCCAACGGTTCGGTATGGTCGGACCAGGGTCCGGATGCCGGTTTCGAGCGCCGCGATCATATCCATCACACGATTGACGATTTGGGCAATTTCCTTCAGACCATTCGAGTCTGAAACTTCTTTCCAGAATTGCCCGCCCATGACGAATGAACTTGCCCAAGTGATCGAACGCGCCTGGGAAAACCGCAACGAGCTCGGTCTTTCGACACAAGGCGACATCCGCGACGCGGTCGAGACCGTGCTGACGGCGCTGGACGGCGGCAAGGTGCGCGTGGCCGAGAAAACCACGGACGGCTGGGTGGTGAACCAATGGGTGAAGAAAGCGATCCTGCTCTCCTTCCGCCTCAACGATAATCGCGAAATCGATGGCGGCCCGGGCGGCAGCCTGTTCTGGGACAAGGTGCCGATGAAGTTCTGCGGCTGGGGCGAGGCCGAGTTCCGCGCCTCCGGCGTGCGCGTGGTACCTGGCGCTTTTGTGCGCCGTGGCGCCTTCTTCGGCAAAGGCGTGATCGTGATGCCATCCTTCGTCAATATCGGCGCTTATGTCGATGAAGGCTCGATGATTGATTCCTGCACCACCATTGGTTCGGCCTGCCAGATCGGGAAGAACTGCCACATCTCGGCGAATGTCTGCATTGGCGGCGTCTTAGAGCCGATCCAAGCCGGCCCGGTGATCATCGAAGACAATTGCTTTGTCGGCGCTTGCGCCGCAGTGACCGAAGGCGTGCAGGTGGAAACCGGCGCGGTGATCGCATCCGGTGTTACCATCGGGGCGTCCACCACCATCATCGACCGTGCCACCGGCGAGACCTTCTTCGGCCGCGTGCCGGCATATTCTGTGGTGGTCTCTGGCACGCTGCCTGCGGCGCCCGGCAAGCCCGCGACGTATGCCGCCGTGATCGTCAAGCGGGTCGATGCAGGCACGCGCTCCAAGACCTCGATCAACGAGCTTCTCAGGCCGTAGTGCGGGCTTCCGCCTTCGCCGAAGCTACGGCGGACAAGTCGAGGCTCGCCGCCCCAAACAGAAAAGGAAGAACTGCAGAACAGTCGCATCTGCCTCTACGATGGGTTGTGATACGATAACCGCACTCACTGCTGGGGGCATTGATGTGGAACTTTCTGTTCAGTTTTCGCGGGCGCGCCAGCCGGGCCGACATCTGGAAATTCACCATCGCCTGCACAGCGTTGGTGCTTTGCCTACGATTGATTTTTAAAGCCAGTCCAGATGCGGATGTATTTGCGCGGGCGCAGGAGATACTGAGCCAAGGCCCCATCGTGGATCGGCTCATCTTAATATTTGCCTTGCTCGTTTCATGCCTCATCACGCTTGCAGGGCTGGCTGTTACCACGCGGCGGCTTCATGATCGCGAAAAAAGCGCATGGTGGCTAATACCGTTTTGGGCGTTGCCTCAGTTAAACAGCCGGCTTGTCCCCGGCGGATTGTTCGCGCACACGTCTCACAGATGGTTCGAGCATCCCGTCACCCTAATCGGCCTTGGTTTGGGCTTTTGGGCCTTTCTGGAGCTGTTTTGTTTTGCCGGCAGCATCGGCGAAAACGATTATGGCCGAGATCCACTCCCCCGACCGGTGATCAACCCGTTTTCCGAAGAACAGACACAATAAGCGGAACGGTGTGCGTGCTTCCGCCTTCGCATGACTTCGGCGGACACGTCGAGGCTCGCCGGATTTTTGCACTTACTCAACCGTCATGGCCGGCCACCGAGCCGGCCATCCCTGTCCAACGATGACGATGGATGGCCGGGTCAAGCCCGGCCATGACGTATAAGAACTAGAGTGAAGGTTCTGTCTTCGCGAAATAGAGCCATTCGGTGAGGGGCTTGGCATCGGTATAAGGAAAGACGATGACGCCGTCATAAGGCGCTTTGACTTCACCCTCGCCTTCGATGATCGCGACCGGTTCACCTTTCTTGATGGCATCGAAATGCTGCCACGGCTTGACGAAACGATCCGCCGATGAATGACGGATGATGGCTTCGGTCAAACGATAGGTCGCGGGTGACACCGGCGTGAAGCTCTCGCCTGGTTCGACCAGTGCGAGATGATTGAGGGCGCCCAGAATGGCGCGCTTGGCGACTTCGAGATTGTGTGGGGCCTGGTGCTGCCCGCATTCCAGCGTCACCGCGTAACCGCCCAGACGGCGCATCAATTCGGTGGTGCCGACGCCGATCATCGGATTGACTAGCGGTTCCGCCTCGCCTTTTTTCGCGGCCAACTCTTTCACCGCGATGACGGCTTTCTCATAGGCCGAAAGCCAGCCCATCAGCACAGTGTCGACGCCCAAAGATTTCGCGAAAGCGCGCTCGGCGGCAGCATGAGAGAACGGTTCGAGATCGCCGTTGTTGTCTTCCGGACCGACAAACACGAAAGCCTTTCCCGGATCGGCGAAGGAATGAAGATCGAGCAGCACGTCATGTTCGGCTAAGAGCGGGAACAGCGCGTTGGCGATGTGGTCTTCGTATTCCGCCGCCACCGTCTTGAAGCGCAAGTCGCGGTTGAAATTGCGGTCGCCCATGCGCGAGCCCTTGGCATAGGCCTTGGAATTGACCACCGGAACAAAGGTGACCTGGCCGCGGGTCAGCGCCAGCGTGCCGTCGGCAAAAAGCGGCTCGATGGCGCGGATGGCAGCCGGGCCGGCGATCTCGTCGCCATGAACCGCACCGGTGATGAGCAGCTTGGGACCCGGGCGGCCGGAGCGGTAGGTGATGGCGCGCAGGCTGGGGTTTTTCTCGTTATAAGCGGACATCTTCAGGCTCCGGAGCGGCAATAAGGGGCGCAACATGCCCCCTTTCCATCCGGCGGAAAAGGGCGCAAAGAGCCGAGGCAATCCCCGCCCCATCCTGTGCATGAACAACGCTCCTATCGGTGTTTTTGATTCCGGCATGGGCGGGCTGACCGTGATGCGGGCTTTGGCCGAGACCCTGCCGAACGAGCAGTTCCTCTATCTCGGTGACACCGCACGCCTGCCTTACGGCACCAAAAGCGCCGACACCGTGCGCCGCTATGCTTTGCAGGCGGCCCATGCGTTGACAGCGCGGGGCGTGAAGATGGTCGTGATCGCCTGCAACACCGCCTCGGTGGGTCTGCCTTATCTGCAAGAGGCGCTGGCACCTTTGCCGGTGATCGGTGTGATCGAGCCGGGCGCGGAAGCCGCGCTGCGGGTGGCGCCGAATGGTCCCGTCGCGGTGATCGCCACCGAAGGCACGGTGAAAGGTGGCGCTTATACTGCTGCCATCCATGCCCATTCCACAGCGCCGGTGGTGCAGAAGCCTTGCCCGCTCTTCGTGCCTTTGGCGGAAGAAGGTCTGACCGACGGCCCCATCGCGGAAGCGGTGGTGCGGCGCTATCTCGAACCGCTGTTGACGCAATTACCCAAACCGAAAGTGCTGGTTCTGGGCTGCACCCATTACCCCACACTGAAGAACGTGATCGCCCGCGTGGCCGGGCCGGAAATCGCGCTGGTCGACAGCGCTGCGATCACGGCGGAAGCAGTGGCGCGGCTGCTGAAAGAAAAAGGCCTAGCGGCGAACAAAAAGGTGGGGCCGCACAAATTCCTCGCCACCGATGCACCCGACCGTTTCGCCCGCGTCGGCGAAATCTTCTTCGGTCAGCCGATCGATCCGGGCGCCGTGGAACAGGTGGATCTTCAGTAATCCACTCTCACCAGATGCAGGCCGTCCGGCGGGGCGACGGGGCCGCAACGGCTACGGTCGCAGGCTTCGAGCGCCTCTTTGACGTCACGCGGACGCCATTTGCCTTCACCAACCAGCTTCAGCGTACCGGTGATGGACCGCACCTGATGATGCAGGAAAGAGCGCGCCGAAGCTTCAATGCTGATTTCATCAAGGGCGCGGCGCACGTTGAGCTTGTCGATGGTCTTCACCGGTGATTGCGCCTGGCATTCGGCGGCGCGGAACGTGGTGAAGTCGTGTTGACCGACGAGATATTGCGCCGCTTCGTGCATCGCTTCGGCGTCTAACTCATGCACCACTTGCCAAGCATGACCGCGCTCCAGCACCAGCGGCGCACGGCGACAGATGATGCGATAAAGATAATGCCGCGCCTTGGCGGAGAAGCGGGCATGAAAATCGGGGGCCACTTCGGCGGCGTCAAGGATCGCGATGGGCGCCGGGCGCAAAAAATGGTTCAGCGCATCCTGCACCTTGTTCGGCGCAAAGGTTTTGACCAGATCGAAATGCGCCACCTGCCCGAGCGCATGCACGCCCGCATCGGTGCGTCCCGCGCCGGTGACCGTAACGGTCTCGCTGGAAAAGGCATGAATGGCGGCTTCGATCGAGCCTTGAATGGAAGGCCCGTTATCCTGGCGCTGCCAGCCGACAAACGGCCCGCCATCATATTCGATGGTGATACGATAGCGCGGCATCAGACGAGCTTCGTTCCCTTGGCCAGCGACCAGCCGCGCAAGAGATCGGCGGCGTTCATGGCGGATTTGCCAGGACGCTGCAGCCGGATGAGGCGCACCGCGCCCTCGCCGCAAGCAATGGTGAGCTGGTCATCGAGCACCGTGCCGGGTGCGCCTGAGCCGGAGACCGGCTCGGCGAAAAGGATCTTCAGGCGCTCGCCGCCCGCTTCACTCCAGGCGCCGGGCCAAGGCGAGAGACCGCGGATATGGCAATCCACCTCGGCGGCAGATTTCGTCCAATCGATGCGGGCTTCGTCTTTGAGGATCTTCTTGGCGTAAGTGGCGCCCTCTTCCGGCTGCGGCACGGCGGCGGTGTTTCCGGCTTCCATTGCTTTCAAGGCGCGGGCCATCAGCTTGGCACCGCTATGGGCGAGTTCATCTGTGAGCTCACCTGCCGTCTTGCGGCCGATGGGCGTTTCTTCGGTCATCAACACCGGGCCGGTATCGAGCCCCTCTTCCATGCGCATGACCATGACGCCGGTCTTGTCATCACCCGCCATGATGGCACGCTGCACCGGCGCGGCGCCGCGCCAGCGCGGCAGCAGTGAACCATGCAGATTCCAGCAGCCGAGACGCGGGGCCTCGAGGATCGGCTTGGGCAACAACAGGCCGTAAGCGGCAACCACCGCGATATCGAGGCTCAACGCGGCGAAGGCGGCTTGCGCCTCGGCATTCTTCAGCGAGACGGGCGTGCGGACCTCGAGGCCGTGTTGCAGGGCCAGCTTGGCAACCGGCGTTGGTTCTTCCTGAAGCCCGCGGCCCTTCGGGCGCGCCGGCTGGGAATAGACCGCAGCGATGTCGTGGCCTTCGGCGATCAATTCGGCGAGCAGCGGCACGGCGAAATCCGGCGTGCCCATGAAAGCGATGCGAAGTGTCATGGTGGTCCCCCCACCCGTCCCCCTTCGCTGCTACGCAGCTACGGCGGACGACCTCCCCACCAGGGGGAGGTTAAAGGTTATGCTGTTTCTTTCAGCTTCTTGGCTTTGGTCAGCTTCTTGATCGCCATGGAGCGCTTGAGGCGCGAGAGGTGATCGATGAAGAGCATGCCATTGAGGTGATCGATCTCGTGCTGCAGGCAGTCGGCGAGAAGCCCATCGGCTTCCAGCGTCTGCTTCTTGCCATCGCGATCGAGGTATTCGGCTCTGACGGCGACCGGGCGCTCGACATCATCCCAGATGTCCGGCACCGAGAGGCAGCCTTCCTGGAATTTGGCGGTCTCTTCCGAGGCCCAAGTGATTTTCGGGTTGATGAAGACCATCGGCTCGTTCTTGTCGTCCTTCTGGGCCACATCGATCACCACCACCCGCAGCGGCACGCCGATCTGGGTCGCCGCCAAGCCGATGCCTTCGGCGGCATACATGGTTTCCAGCATGTCGTCAGCGAGCTTCTTGATGTCGCCGTCCACTTTGACGACGTCCTTGGCCACCTCTTTGAGGCGGGGATCGGGAGCGGTGAGAATGGGTCGTTTGGCCATGGCTGTGAGATAGGGGCAGGGGGGCGAAGGGTCAAGACAGGGGTTATCCCCTGCGAAACCGGTAATTTGTCCGACAAAAACGACTTTCCCCAACCAGCCAGTACAATCCGGTAAACTTCCTCCGATTCCCAAATCCGAGCCGGTGCATGGATTCGCTTTCCCTGGTTTTGCAGCTATTGACCCTTGGTCTCGCCGTGGTGGCAGCGGCCGCAGCCCTTCTGGTGTTATTCGGCGCCGGACGCACGCGGGGCGAGACCGGTGTCGGCGATATCGTCAAAAGCGAAGCCGACCGCAGCCGCGCCGAAACCAGCGAACAAGCCCGCGGACTGCGCGAAGAGGTGCGCGGCACCATCCGGGACTTCCAAGCCGCCACCGAAGGCAAGCTCGATGCTACCGGCGAGCGGCTGGCCTCCTCCTCCCGCGATCTGCGCGAGGCGCTGACCAGCAGCTTCGGCCAGACCAGTGAGCTGCTGGCCGCCAATCTGAAGGGGCTAGGCGACTATCAAAAAGAGCGTCTCGATACGGTGGTGACGGAGCTGAAAGCGCTCACCGACAAGCAGGCCCAAGCCGCCGAAGCCTTGCGCCAAACCGTGGAAGGACGACTCGATGCCATTCGCACCGAAAACGCGGCGAAGCTCGATGAGATGCGCCGCACCGTCGATGAAAAGCTGCAAACGGAATTGGAAAAACGCCTGGGCGATTCCTTCCGCATCGTGACCGAGCAGCTCGAACGCGTGCATGCCGGTCTCGGTGAAATGCAAACGCTGGCGACCGGTGTGGGCGATCTCAAAAAGGTGCTCTCCAATGTGAAGACGCGCGGCATCCTGGGCGAAGTGCAGCTCGGCATGCTGCTGGAACAGTTTCTCGCCCCAGGCCAATACATTGCCAATGCCTGCGTGAAAGAAAACAGCGCCGAGCGCGTGGAATTTGTTATCCGCCTGCCCGGCCGCGATGACAGCGCCGATGTCTTAATGCCGATCGACGCCAAATTCCCGCAAGAGGATTATCTGCGTTTGGTGGAGGCGTCTGAGCGCGCTGATGTGGAAGGCGTGGCTGCTGCTGCTGCCGCTCTGGAATTACGGGTCAAAGCCTGCGCCAAGACCATCCACGACAAATACATCAATCCGCCGGTCACCACCGAATACGCTATTCTCTTCCTGCCGACGGAGGGCCTGTTCGCCGAAGTGCTGCGCCGCCCCGGCCTGCTCGAACAGATCCAGCATGATTGGCGCGTAACCATTGCAGGTCCGACCACCTTGACCTCTCTGCTATCGGCTTTCCAGATGGGCTTCCAATCCCTGGCTCTGGAAAAGCGCTCCGGCGAAGTGCGCAAGCTGTTGTCGGCCGTTCGTACCGAATTCGCCAAGCATGGCGAGGTGGTCGACAAGCTGAAAAAGCAGCTCGACACCGCCGCGCGCACCATCGACCAGCTCGGCACCCGCACCAACATGATGAACCGGCGGCTGAAAGAGGTGGATGTACTGCCAGCCGGGGAAGCGCAGGATCTGTTGGGCCTGACGGCACCCGAAGATGGCGAGAACAGCTGATCGGCAATCAGTCTCTCCGAGCCTGCGTGAAACGGCCTGCCGCAAGCGATTCAAATTGGCATAAAATACGTGTAGGATTGACCGGGGATCGCAAGGGGTGGCGAGCTGAGATGAGCGAGCTGACCGCAGCAACCTTTGCCCAGAAAAATCCGGGCGCGACCATCTTCGCGCATCATGAGAGCGGGTGAGCGATCATGTTAGCGGTCTCACCCCATCGGCTGGTGTTCCACATAGAAGGCACGCTCAGCAGCGAGCATATCATTGGCGTCCTGCAAGAGGCACGGGCGGACGGTCTGCTGGAGAAAGACGATTTCTCGGCCCTGGTCGACATGAAGGATTTTACCGGTGTGATCGATTGGAAGATCATTCCTCAGATCAGCGAAGTGATGCCCAAAGGCAGCAATCACGAGAATCGCAACGCCTATGTGGTGCGCAACGTGTTCTTCGACATACTGACCAAGGTCAATGCCGTGCGCTTTCCCGATACCAAACACCAGACCTTCCGCACGGAGGAAGACGCGCGGGCCTGGCTCGGCTGGGACTAAAGGCACGAAAGTATCCCGCCGGAGTCCAATGCCGCCTTCATACGCGCAACCGTGACAAAGGACGGTTGGGCGTGCCGTAACATAAATTGCAAAGCGATTTTTATTCTGCGCGAAGTGCTCTGTAGTAGAATAGCCGGCGAACCGGCTCGGAGCGCCGAACGCAGATGACAACACCCCAATCTTACCTTTCCCGAATCACCGCGGCTCTCCGAGGTTTTCGCTTCCGGAAGATTTATGCCTTCGTGTTTGCAGGGATCGCCGGCGCTTATCTGCTGTTCGGCTGGCTGGCGCTGCCGGGGATCGTGCAGTCACAGGCGGAAAAATACGTGCTGGAGCGCAGCGGCCATCACCTCAGCATGGACCGGCCGTCCTTCAATCCCTTCACGCTCAGCTTGCGTCTCAAGAACCTGCGGCTCACCGAACCGGACGGCAAGCCGTTGCTGTCGTTCCAGAGTCTTTTAATCGATTTTTCCTCCACCAGCTTGTTCCGCCGGGCCTATGTCTTCGACGAGATCAATTTCGACGGACTTGCGGTTGCGGTCGCGGTACGGCCCAAAGACCGGCTCAACTGGAGCACCTTCATCGACACCTTCAAAAGCAAGGAAAAGACATCTTCCGAGCTGCCCCGGCTGATCATCAAAAAATTTGCGCTTTCCCACGGACGGCTTGATCTCGCCGACGCCAGGACATCCGCCATCAGGACCACAAGACTGGCACCGCTTGATCTGGAACTGACCGACCTGTCCTCATTGCCAAAAGCCGAAGGCAAATACGAGTTGACCGCGACGACCAATTTCGGCGCCCGCATCCGCTGGGACGGGCAGATCGCCCTTAAGCCCATCGTCCTGGCTGGCAGCTTCCATATCGATCAGGTGTCTCTGACCAAACTCGCCGCCTACGTTGCGTTGCCGCCGACCCTCGCCGCGCCGCAAGGCATGGCCGCGTTCTCCACCCGCTATCACGCGGGGCTTATCGCAAACCGTTTCGATTTTGGACTGGATCGCTTTGCGTTGCGGATTGATGACTTCGGCATCCACGGTAAAATCGATCCCAGCGCCTCGCTGACCTTCGGCCGCATCGATATCAGCGGCGGCCGCTTCGAATTGCGAGACAAGCAGCTTTCGGTGGCTAGCATCGCCGTCAGTGGCGGCGGGATCAACGCGGAGCGCGACCGCAAAGGCAAGATCAATCTGCTGGCCTTGCTGCCGCCTCCTGCCAAGAAAACGGAAACGGTGCAAGCAACCCCATCGCCTGTTGCCGGCTGGCACTTCCGCATCGCGCATCTGAGCTTGAAAGATTTCGCCGCCCGCTTCCGCGACCACATGGTAGCCCCGGCAACGGAATTCGCCTTGCAGGATGCGTCGGCCGATATCGACGGCATCAGTGAGGACATGAATGCCACATTGCCAGTGCGTCTCGCGATGCGGTCCCGTGATGGCGGCAGTTTCACGGCCGAAGGCACCATCGTTCCCGCCACAGCGCATGCAGATTTCCAAATCAAACTGGATGATCTCGCACTCACGCCAGCCCAGCCTTATGTCGGGCAGATGACGATCCTGAAATTGAAGAGCGGCAGCGTATCGGGCGCAGGGCATGTCACGTTCGACGGCAAGAGCGGGCAATATGAGGGTGCGGCCGCCATACGCAACCTCAAGATCGTCGAAGCCGATGGAAAGCAGACCTTCCTGGCCTGGACCTCGCTCAGCACCACGACGCTCACTGCCAGCCTGAGCAACGTTGCCGTGCGCGAACTGCTGCTCGATGGTCTCGACACGCGCTTCATCATCGCCAAGGACAAATCGATCAATTTCACCCAAGTGCTGCGGCAGAAGCCTGTTGCCACAGCACAACCAACGCAGGCCGCCAAACCCGGGACGGTCACACCCATTCCCATACGCATTGCAAGACTTCGCATCAGCCGCAGCCAGCTCGAATTCGCCGACAACTCTCTGGTGCTGCCGTTCGGCACCCATATCCACGCGCTCGCCGGAACGCTGGTCAACATTTCTTCACAACGGGACAGCACCCCGGCGCGTTTGCAGGTGCAAGGCCAGATCGATGATTACGGCATGGCGCGCGCCGCCGGAAAAGTCGATCTTTTCAAGCCCACCGACAATCTCGACATCAAAGTCGCTTTCACCAATGTCGAGATGACGCGGCTGACGCCCTATTCCGCAACCTTTGCCGGACGGCGCATCAATTCCGGCAAGCTGACCCTTAACCTCGAATACAAGATCATCAACCGGCAGCTGAGCGGCAACAATCAGATCATCATGGATCAGCTGGTGCTGGGCGAGCGCGTGCAAAGCCCCACAGCGCGTGACCTGCCGCTCGATCTTGCCGTTGCCATTCTTGAGGATTCAGACGGACGCATCGATCTCGGCCTGCCGGTATCGGGCAGCCTGGATGATCCCAAATTCAGCTATGGCGCCATCATCTGGAAAGCCATCACCAATGTGCTGACCAAGATCGTCACGGCGCCCTTCCGGGCGCTGGGCGCCGTGTTCGGCGACGACGACAAATTCGACGGGCTAGTCTTCGAAGCCGGACAAGCACAGCTCACGCCGCCCGAGCGCGAAAAACTGGTGCGCTTCGCCGAAGCCCTTATCAAGCGACCCAATCTTACGATCGCCGTGCATGGCACCTGGAGCGAAGCCGATCGCACTGCACTGCAAGATCTGCAACTGCGCAAAGCCATTGCCGGTAAGCTGCACCTTTCCACCGAGGGCGATCCCGGCCTGCTCTCGCCCGATCAGACGCCTGTCAAACCAGTACTGGAGGATCTCTATAGCGAACGCTTCGGGCGTGGAGGTCTGTCGGCGCTGAAGGATGCCTTCCGCAATGCCAACCCGGGAACCCTGCCCGAAAGCACTTCCGGCAAGGTGATGTCTGCCTTGACCGGCCTCTTCAGCAGCAAGCCCAGCATCAGCAGCCAGGATGCCGCTAAAATGAAAGGTGCCGACTTCCACGCCCTGCTGTATCAAAAATTGAAGGATGCGGAAGCCGTACCGGACACGGCCTTGCAGGCCTTGGCCCAAGCCCGCAGCACCGAAATCATGCAGCTCCTGGGACAAACCAAGGCGCCGCTCGACCGCATCAGCGTGCAGGCACCGGAGAAGGTGGACGCCGCCGACAAGACTATTCCGCTCAAAATGGATATGTCGGCTGTAACCCCCAACACACCCAAGCCCGTCACGGCCAACGGGAGCTGAGCGCCGCCTTACAGTTTGCCAATCCCATAAACGCAATCGGCACACCGCCTTAAAGGTGCGTTTCTCCACGAATTCTAGAATTGCGTGCAAAATGGACAATTGTCTGCCCTAGAAAAGTCAGCAATCGCTTCAAAAGATGATGTAATCCGCCACAACATTTACAAAGCGTTTGGCACCTCGCCCCTACTCTGAGCGCTTTCCCGGGCGTTGAAAGGCGTGAGGTTCATGAGGGCAATAACCCCGTCCGATATCCAGCCCAAAGCTGCGTTGTCCCTCAAGGCCATGTTTCTCGACATCTTCGAGCGCGCCATCCTGACAATTATCTTCATTCACTTTGCCTGGGTTTTCCTGATCAATCGCACCATCCCGACGGACGTATCAGGCGTCCTTCTGGTGGTCGGCGAAATCTTTCCTTTCATCTTCATCCTGTTGCGTGAGCCTTCCGAAACCCTGTCGCGACGGCTGTCGGATTGGGTTCTCGGCGTGACCGGCGCCGTGCTGCCGCTCCTGGTGACGCCGGCAGAGACCCATCCCGTCGTGCCGATTCTGCTTTGTTATCTGCTGATGATTTCGGGCTCGTTCGTACAGGTCTCAGCCAAGATTGCACTGGGCCGCCGCTTCGGTCTGGTCGCCGCCAATCGCGGTGTGGTGATCAATGGACCGTACCGCTTCGTGCGCCATCCCATGTATGCCGGCTACACCATCACCCATATCGGCTTCCTGCTGGCCATGCCGGTTGCCTTGAATGCGCTGCTTTATGCCATGACCTTGAGCGTACAGGTCCTGCGCATTATGCGGGAAGAGCGGGTGCTGCAGCGAGACCAGAGCTACGTCGAATTCGCCAAGCATGTTCGCTACCGGCTGGTGCCGGGCATATTCTAATCGTGCTTACAGCGAACGGCGCGCCTTGAAGGCGGCTGAGAGCGTGCCTTCATCGAGATAATCGAGCTCACCGCCAACCGGCACGCCATGAGCGAGGCGCGTCACCTTCACCGACGTTTCCGCCAAGGCGTCGAGCAGGTAATGCGCCGTGGTCTGGCCTTCCACCGTGGCGTTCATGGCCAGGATGATTTCCTCGACGCCCTCTTTCACACGCGTGAGCAGCGAACCCACATTGAGGCGTTCCGGCGTAATGCCATCAAGTGCCGACAGCGCCCCACCGAGCACATGATAGCGGCCGCGGAATACGCTGGCGCGTTCCAGTGCCCAGAGATCGGCGACATCTTCCACCACGCAGATCACTTTGGCATCACGGCGCGGATCGCAGCACAGCGAACAAGGCGTGGCGGTATCGAGATTGCCGCAAACCTCGCAGGTCTTGATGGCGGTCGCGGCGTCCTGCAGGGCCAGAGCCAAAGGCTCCATCAAAACTTCGCGCTTCTTGAGCAGTTCGAGCACGGCCCGGCGCGCCGAGCGGGGCCCCAGGCCCGGCAACTTGGCGAGCAGTTGAATCAGACGCTCGATTTCAGGGCCGATGGTGGACACAGATTACTCGTCGTCGCTGTCAGAATCCGGCATGGCGGCGGCGGTGTCTTCGGCCGCCACATCACGCACGGCCACGATTTCGGCACCAGGAAAGCGATCCATGATGGCGCGCACCAAGGGCTCCTGCAAAACACGTTCATGACGCGCCTGTTTGGCGGCCTGCTTCTGCTCGGCGATGGTCGGGGCGCCGCCTTCGCGCGCCACGGTGACCACCCAGCGCGCACCGGTCCAATCCTTCAGGCGCTGCGCCAGATCGGCCGCGAGGGTCGGCGGCGCATGGCGGCCGGGACGGAACTCCAGACGGCCGGGCTCAAGCTTGACCAGATGCACGTTGTTTTCGAGATGTACCTTGAGTAACGGAGCACCGCTCTTCTGAGCATGCGCAGCAAGGTCTTCCAGAGTGCGGAACACCGGCGCATCGGCGGCGATTGCTACCGGCTGCACTGCGGCGATTGCCTGGGGGCGTTCGTTGCTGGACACAGCCATACGCGGAGCCCCGCCTGCCGGAGCACCGCCACCGCTTGGAACGCCAGCGGCAGGGCGCGGCGCACCATCCATTAGATCGCGCACCAGCTTGTCGGCGGGCGGCAGATCGGCGGCATAAGCCAGACGGATCAGCGCCATCTCACAAGCCTGAACTGGACGCGCGGCATCGCGCACTTCGAAGAGGCCCTTCAAGAGCATAGTCCAGGCGCGGGTCAGCGACGGCACAGTCAGTTTGGCCGCCATCTCGGCGGAGCGCTTGGCTTCCGAAGAGGCGCCATCGAAGAAACCTTCCGCCCCTGGCGCGACTTTGATGCGGGTGAGGAAGTGCACGATCTCCAAGAGGTCCTGCATCACCGCCAAAGGATCGGCGCCACGATCATAGAGTTCGCCGAGCGAACCAAGGGCTTCGGGCATATTGCCCGCCATCACCTTTTCAAACAGATCGAGCACCCGGCCGCGGTCGGCCAGCCCCAACATGCCGCGGATAACCTCGGCAGTGATGGCCTCTTCGGTGCCATGAGCGATGGCTTGATCGAGCAGCGAAAGCGAGTCGCGTACCGAACCTTCGGCGGCGCGGGCGACCAGCGCGAGCGCAGCCTCCTCGATCTTCACCCCTTCCTTCTCGGCGATGCTGCCGAGGTGGCGCATCAGCTCAGGGGTTTCGATGCGGCGCAGGTCGAAGCGCTGGCAGCGCGACAGCACCGTCACCGGCACTTTGCGGATTTCGGTGGTGGCGAAGACGAATTTCACATGCGGCGGCGGCTCTTCCAGCGTCTTCAAGAGACCGTTGAAGGCCTGCTTCGACAGCATGTGCACTTCGTCGATGATGTAGACCTTGTAGCGCGCCGACGCCGGGGCATAGCGCACGCCTTCGATGATCTCGCGCACGTCATCGATACCGGTGCGAGAGGCGGCGTCCATCTCCTGGACATCAACATGACGGGATTCGGCAATCGCCCGGCAAGGCTCGCAGACCCCGCAAGGGTGAATGGTGGGGGCCGTGCCCTTGCCATCCGCTCCGATGCAGTTCAGCGCCCGGGCGATAATGCGGGCGGTGGTCGTCTTACCCACCCCGCGCACACCGGTCAGCATGAAGGCATGGGCAATACGGCCCGTGGCGAAAGCATTCGACAGGGTGCGGACCAGGGCTTCCTGGCCGATCAATCCGGTGAAATCGGAGGGGCGGTATTTGCGAGCGAGGACCTTGTACTCAGCCTGGGCAGCGCCCGGCGCAGGGCCCAAATCCATGCCCAAGGAAGGTGCTTCGCTATCGTCCATCGCTCGCCCAGGGAATGGAGATTGAGGTGGGAACCGACAATGACCCGGACCGGATTCGTTACGGCTGCTTCCTTCCGGACCTGACCGGGTTGGCGAGCGTTCCGTCCACCGCCGGTTCCCGGGGTGGATATAGAACGGGTTTTGTCAGAATGCGAGTCGTCCTTTGAATTGAACCTGTTGGCCGAATCTCTTGGGTTCGAAAAGATGTATGATTAAGTCATACAGTGTGGTATAAGGGCTTTCATTTGGAGGACTTATGCCCCGGAGAAGCACTGCCCCACTTACCGTGACCCTGCCGCATGATATGGCGGCGATGGTGAAGGCCAAGGTCGCCTCGGGGGAATACGCGACGGAAAGTGAAGTCATCCGTGATGGGCTGCGCACCCTGGCCGCCCGCGATGCTGCGCTAGAAACTTGGCTGCGGCAGGAAGTGGTCAAAAGCGTCGAAGAACACCAAGCCGATCCCGCCAGCGCCATTCCGGCGGAAGAAATGCTGGCGCGCGTCCGGGCGAGCTATCAGGCCCGCACCAAGAAGGCGTGAACCATGGCCTATACCGTGGTCTTCTCGGCGGCGGCAGGCATCCAGCTTTCAGAGCTATATTCTTATCTCGCCGATCACGCCGGTGAGACCCTAGCCGAGAGTTTTGTCGGCGGGATTACAACTTATTGCCAAAGCTTCGCGACTTTTCCCCACCGCGGCACGAAACGGGACGATGTGCTGCAAGGTTTGCGTACGACTGGCTATAAACGGCGCGTTACCATCGCCTTCACAGTCGATGAAACCGCTAAATCTGTTGTCGTGCATGGCATTTTTTATGGCGGCCGCGACTATATCCGCCACCTCCTCGAACCTGAGGACTAGCCTGCCTCATCTAGCCACATTTGATTGCCAAATTCCGGCATTGCCCTCGGCAAGCCCCCCACGAGCGTGAGTTGCATGATCCCTTTTACCGGAAATCCTTTAGACCGCCGTTCCGACAAACGCCCGGACGCCGCTTGGATTAATGAGCAACTGAAGGTCGGTCATATCCTGCCTCTGTGGAACCTGCAGGTGCTGGTCAAAGGCAGCCCGGTCCTCAGCGCCGCCCATGTGCCGCTGGCGGTGGCCGACGAGCTGGCCGCGATGGATTCTCCCGCCGTGTTCTTGGGACTGGACGGCGAGACCCCGCTTTTTGCCATGGATGTCTCGGCCGATCCGCGCGCGCCAGAAATCCTGGCGCCCCATGGTGAGTTTTCGGAATTGCGCCCGGCCGCGCCGCTGTTGCGCAAAAAGGATCTCGCCATCCTTTCTCAAGCCAAGGCGATGATCGACTGGCACGCCCGCCATCGCTTCTGCGCCCGTTGTGGCGCGGCAACAATAGCGGCCGATGCCGGGTATAAGCGCAGTTGTCCGCGTTGCCATGCCGAGCATTTCCCGCGCACCGATCCAGCCGTGATCATGCTGGTGACGCATGAAGACAAATGCCTGCTCGCCCGCAATGTGAACTGGACACCGGACTTTTATTCGACGCTGGCCGGGTTCGTGGAGCCGGGCGAGACCATCGAAGAGGCCGTGGCGCGCGAGCTTTACGAAGAAGCGGGGGTACGGGCGAAGAATGTGCGCTATTTCGCCAGCCAGCCCTGGCCGTTTCCGGCCGCGCTGATGCTGGGCTTCTATGCCGAAGCCGAAAGCTTCGATTTGAAGCTCGATCCGACGGAGATCGCTGACGCGGTCTGGTACACAAAGGATGAAGCCCGCGCGCTCATCCATGGCGAAATCGAGGGCCGCCGCGGCCCCATGAAGATCGCCATCGCTTATCACCTGATCAAGGGATGGGTTGACGCCTAAGGCATCTCACTCCGATAGGGATGGGCCGGATAAATGCCGAGCATGATTACCCGCGAAGAGAAGAAAGAGAGTTCCTCCAGCGCCAAGCGGACGTTGTGCTGGTCGGGGTGGCCTTCGATGTCGGCATAGAATTCGGTGGCGTTGAACGAGCCGCCAAGCTGATAGCTCTCGAGCTTGGTCATGTTCACGCCGTTGGTGGCGAAGCCGCCCAAAGCTTTGTAGAGCGCCGCCGGAATGTTCCGCACACCGAACAGGAAGGTGGAAATGACCGGTCTGCCGTCATTGGGCGGATCGTCCGGCTCCGAGCCCACAATCAAAAAACGCGTCATGTTGTTGGAGGCATCCTCAATATCAGGCTTGAGGATTTCGAGACCGTAGATTTCGCCCGCCAAGGTGGACGCAACCGCGGCACAAGCGGGATCCTTCAATTCGGCGACATGACGGGCCGCACCAGCCGTGTCGTACCACTGCTTTTCGACCAACCCCAACGCCTTGATCACCTTACGCACCTGGCCCAAGGCGGGAGCTTGGCTGAACACCGACCTCACGCCGGATAGCTGGGCGCCCTTCACGCCTAAAAGCTGATGGCGCACGCGATGAAAATGCTCCCCAAGAATGAAAAGGCTCTTTTGCCCCTCGTCAGGGACATAGCCTTTCACCGCCCGGCCGAAATGGCGCGCCAAGAGGTGCACATCGGCGATGCGGCCGTAAACGGAATTTTCCACCGGCACAAAGGCAAGATCGGTTTCACCATGGCGCACCGCGTCAAGCGCAGCTTCGAAGGTTGGCTTGCCAATGAACTGGGCGTGCGGCAGGGCCTCGCGGGCAGCAAGATTGGCATAAGCCCCCGGCTCTCCCTGGAAGGCGACAGTCTTGGCACGGGCGATCAACGTATTCTCGCTCACGGAAACTCCATCCAGTTCAGTGCTTTTCGCGGGCGACAAGCGCGCGGGCTTTTTCCAGATCGGCAGGGGTGTCGACGCTCAGGGGAATTTCGTCCACCCGGCCGACGGCAATCGCCATGCCCGCTTCGATCGCGCGCAATTGTTCGAGCTTCTCGCGCTGTTCCAGCGGCGAAGGCTGCAGCCCGACGAAACGCTGCAAAGCTTCCCGGCGATAGATATAGACCCCGACATGATGAAACCACGGTCCCTTGCCCCAAGGCGCTTTGGCGCGGGTGAAGTAATGCGCCTTGCCGCGCATAGAACCGACATCCCAGGTGGCAACGACCTTCACCGTGGAAGGATTGTCGGCGTCCTTTTCATCCTCAATCTCGGCAGCACAAGTGCCAATATCAGCACCGGTGGTCACCATGGCATCCATGGCGGATCTCAGAATAGCCGGATCAAAGGCAGGGAGATCCCCTTGCAAGTTGACGACGAGGTCATGTTCGAAACCGCGGTCTACGGCGTTTAGGGCAGCCCAAACCCGATCAGACCCAGACGGCAAGGCGGGATTGGTCAATACGGCACGGCCGCCAACAGCTTCGACCACTTTCTGCACCTCATGCTCCGAACAGGCGACCACCACCGGACCGATATTGGCTTCGACGGCCTTCTTCCAGACCCGCACAATCATCGGCATGCCGCCGATATCGGCCAAAGGCTTGCCAGGCAGGCGCGTGGAGGCCATCCGGGCTGGAATCAAAACGATCGGTTTCATTGGGAATCTCCCTGAACTTATGCGACAGTCCGCCGCACTACAGCCTCGGGATGGGTTTGTGGCGTCTCACCCGGCGGTCCCATAGCGGGCCTCTTTTCTTCCTCGTATGTATCCGGTGCAAGGCCTTCTCATCTGGGCCTATAAATCTGCCAGATAACATGGAGCCTGACCTTATGGATTCCTGGGAGTGGAACAAGATCGCCGGCGCGGTGTTGGGCACCGTACTGTTTGTTCTGGTTGTCAAATTCGTCGCACAGGCGGTTTACGAGACACCCCTTCCCAAGAAGCCGGGTTATGCCGTGGAGGTCCCCCGAGAGGCACAAAGCCAAACCGCGGCCCCCGCCGCCGAGCCTCTCCCGGATTTCGGAACCGTTCTGGCAGCCGCCAATGCCGGGCATGGCAAAGAAATCTCCACCCGTTGTGAACAATGCCACGACCTGTCGAAAGGCGGCCCGAACAAGATTGGACCCAATCTCTGGGGCGTGGTGGGCCGGGCGCGGGCCACCCATCCAGACTTTTCCTATTCCAGCGCCATGAGCGCGGATCACGATCCTTGGACTTATGACAAGCTCTTCGTCTTCCTGAAGGCGCCGCAAGCCGGCATTCCTGGCACCAAGATGAGCTTTGCGGGTTTGCGCTCGGCTCAAGACCGCATCGATCTCTTGGCCTATCTGCGCACCCAATCCGACAATCCAGAACCGATCCCGGAGAAGAAGTAGAAAACAGACCCTGCGCCGCTTTATCGTCATGGCCGGGCTTGACCCGGCCATCTATCGCACCAAAAAGTGGACTTAACATTCGAGCCATTGGTGCAGGCGAAAATAGCCCGATGGATGGCCGGCTCGGAGGCCGGCCATGACGGACGAGATTGATGTCAAAACCCAAACTTCTGATGATTGTGCCGGTCAAATGGGCCGGACTTGCCGGTTCAGCGCTCGGTGCCGCCGATGTCGTGGTTGAAGGCAAGGACCACTATGATCCCAGCGACATTGATTATGTCCTCTCCTTCCGGCCGCAGGCCGGGCTCCTGGCCAGCCTGCCCAAGCTGAAGGCCGCGTTTTCATTGGGCGCTGGCGTAGATGGGTTCCTTTCCGATCCCACATATCCCAAGCATGTGCCGCTGGTGCGTTTTGTCGATCGCACACTCTCGGCCGAAATGGCGCAGTATCTGTTGCTGCAGACCCTGATTCATCACCGCATGCAGCGCTTTTTCGACGACTGTCAGCGCGAAGGCCAATGGCGCCAGCGTGTGCTGGAGCGGCGCACAGAAGAGACCCATGTCGGCTTCCTCGGCCTCGGCGAGATCGGCAGTTTCGCAGCCGCACATTTTGTGGAACTCGGCTTTCCGGTGCGCAGCTGGACACGTTCGCGCAAAGCCATCCCGGGCGTGACCAGTTTTGCCGGCAAAGAGGAAATGAACGCCTTCCTCGGCAAGACGGACATTCTCATCAACTTGCTGTCGCTGACGCGCGAGACGGTCGGCATTCTCAATGCCAAGACCTTTGCCGCCTTGCCGCAAGGAGCCATCGTCATCAATGTGGCACGCGGCGGTCATCTGATCGAATCCGATCTGCTTTCGTCCCTCAATAACGGTCATCTGGCAGGTGCCGTGCTGGATGTCTTCGAACACGAACCGCTGCCGCCGGAAAGCCCATTATGGCGCCATCCCAAAGTGACGGTGACACCGCATATCGCGGCCATTTCGCAGCCTGCTGTGGTGCTGGCTTATGTGCGCGACGGCATCGCCGCCTTTGAACGCGGGGAAAGCCCCGCCACCGTGGTGGATGTGAACACGGTCTATTGATGCCCTTCATCTTGTGAAGGTCGCCTGCGGGCGGCTAGAACAGCGGCCTGGAGGTGCCCATGGCTGCGCAATACACATTGGTGATCGGCAATAAGAATCTGTCGAGCTGGAGTCTGCGTCCCTGGCTGGCGCTGAAAATGGCCGGAATTGCCTTCGAAGAAATCCTCATCCGGCTTGATCAGCCCGACACGCGTGCTTCCATCGCCGGTCAATCCCCGGCCGGCAAGGTGCCAGTTCTGAAAGTCACGGAAAATGGCGCCACCCATATGGTGTGGGACAGCCTGGCCATCTGTGAAACCATCGCCGAACGTCATCCCGAAGCCAAGCTGTGGCCGGATGAGGCTTGGACGCGCGCCGAGGCCCGTTCTTATGCTGCCGAGATGCATTCCGGTTTTCCCGATGTGCGCCAGCATTTGCCGATGGATTTTGCCCGCACAGCGCCAACACCGGAGCTGAGCGAGGCCACGCAAAAGCAGATCACCCGCATTGTTGCTGCGTGGGAAACGGCGTTGTCGCGCCATCAAGGCGGCTTTCTTTTTGGCCGCTTTTCCATTGCCGACTGCATGTATGCGCCAGTGGTGTCGCGCTTCCTGACCTATGGCATCGCGTTGCCCGAAGCCGCCAAGGCTTATACGGACCGCATGATGGCTTTACCGGCTCTGCAGGAATGGATGGCAGGTGCGAAGGGTGAAGTGGCTCGCGGCTGGAAGTAGCTATTTCCGCGGCTTCTTCTGCGGGTTTGGCGGCGTGGGCGGCAACTGTCCCACTTCACGATAAAACTGCGCCGCCCCCGGATGCAGCGGCACCGAGAGAAGGCTCGCCGTTTCGCCGAGCTTGATTTCCTGCGCCGGGCTCGGCCCTTGCTCCAGCATCGGGCGGTTGCCGGGATGATATAGCGCGCGCACCAGATCATAGACCGCATCAGGCGGCGCGGTATCCTTCACGATCCAAAGCGTATGGCAGGAAATGGTCTCTACCCGCTTGGTGCCGCGATAGGCACCTGTCGGAATGAGATCGGCGGAAAGTCCCTTCACCTTTGCAATCAGGCGATTGCGTCCCGGCCCATCAATCGGAACAAGCTTGGCCTGACCGCGCCCCACCATATCCGCGATGAGAACATTGGGAGCCCCGCCCAGGAAGAAAAAGGCGTCGATCTTGCCTTCGCGCAGCAGCCCGCCGGAAATCTCGTAGGTCTCGCGTACGATCTTCCTGGGATGCACCTCATAGGCAGCAAGAATCTCGGAAGCGATGACATCAGAACCGGAATTGGCATTGCCGAGCGAGACGCGCTTGCCCTTGAGATCCGCGACCGATTTGATCGGCGAACGCGCCGAAACCAGCAGCTGCATCGATTCCGGGAACAGGTCGGCCATCACCCGGATATGGGTCTGGCGGCCTTCTTTGCGGAAAGCACCGCGTCCGGCCACTGCGTCGGCCACCACATTGCCCTGCGCCAAGCCCGAAGCCACGCTGCCGTCATTGACAGCAAGGACATTGGCCACTGCTCCGTCGCTGGTCTTGGCCGAGACAATCACGCCAGGAGGACCGCATTGAGCACTCTTTTCGCAGCGCGCCAACCCCGGCGGGTGGCTGACCACCCGGGCGATCAGTTCGCCCATGGGAAAATAGGTTCCCGCCACAGGCCCTGTCGCAATCTCGAAGGACCGGCGCGGCGGCAGATTTTGCGCCGGGCTCGCGGTCAGCGGCAACAGGCAGAAAACCAGGATTCCGGCTTTGACGGGACGATTCATCGAAGGCTTGCTCGCACAGCTTTGCGTCATCAATCGGGCACTACGCTGGGCCGGGACTGCTTAAGGCTTTTTTGACCGCGTTCGGCCCATTGTGGCAGAGCAGTCGTAAAGGCGCCCTTCATGTCCCGCCGTCTTCGCCCCCTTGGTGTTATGGCTCTAGCCACCCTGCTCGCCGGACCGGCCTTGGCGGGGGACGCCAAGAGCGATCCAAAAGCCGCGGCGGCAGCCTTAGGCCAAAGCCTGGAAAGCGGCGTCCGCGATGCCCAAGCCAAACGTAACCAGGGTGACCTCGCTGGAGCTGTGAAAATCCTGAGCCAACTCATGCTGGTCAATCCGGATGACGGGCGGGTAATTTCCGAATACGGCAAGGTGCTGGTGCAGCAAGGCCGTTCGCGCGAAGCGCTGGATTTCCTGAACCGGGCCGTGCAGCTCTCCCAGAACGATTGGACCCTCTATTCGGCCATAGGCGTAGCCTATGACGGCACCGGCGACTACAACAGCGCCAAAATCGCCTATGAGCGGGCGCTGCTGCTGCGCCCCGGAGAGCCGGCGGTGCTGAACAATTATGCCCTGTCGCGTGCCGTCGCCGGCGATTTACCAGCAGCAAAAAAACTGATCGCCGATGCCGCCAGCAGTTCGCAGGACACACGCGTCACCCGCAACGTTGCCTTGATCAACAAATTGACGCCCTCCACCGTGGCTGCACTTGACGCCACGCCGGCGATCAAACCCGCGAATACGCCAGTCCCGAAACAGCCGCTCAAGACAGCCGCCAAACCGCCAGCCGCTCCCACTGTTGCTGCTGCGCCGCCGCGCCCGCTCACCTCCGCAGAGGGAAAACAGGTGGTTATGCAGGCCGTGCCGAGCGATCCCGAGGCCGGTCCGGTGAACAAGCCGCGCAAAACCAAACCCGTCGCTAAGGCCAGCAAACCCGGCGAGGCCATCCCCGCACTGCGACTCGCCAACGACCGGCTGTAAGAAGAAGCTCCTGCCTTTGACGCTTTATGGAGCCGGTCCCGTAAGACCGCCTCAGAACATATGCGAGATCTTCATCACGGCCGGCCCCATGATCACGACGAAGAGGCAAGGCAAGAAGAAGAGGATCATCGGCACAGTGAGCTTGGCCGGCAGGGCTGCCGCTTTTCTTTCGGCGTCCATCATACGCATTTCGCGATTTTCCTGAGCGCAAACCCGCAGCGCCTGCCCCAAAGGCGTGCCATAGCGTTCGGCCTGGTTCAGCGCTGTCGCCACGGCTTTCACACCTTGATGACCGCAGCGCTTGGCCAAATTATCAAAAGCCTGTTTGCGATCCGGCAGATAACTGAGTTCCGCGGTGGTGAGCGCGAACTCCTCCGCCAGCTCCCCTGAAGCCTGGCCAATTTCTCCAGCCACTTTGGAGAAGCCCGCTTCAACGCTCATGCCGGATTCAACGCAGATCAGCAGCAGGTCAAGAGCATCAGGAAAAGCAGACATGATGGACTGCTGCCGGTGCTGCGTGAGATTGTTGATGTAAATATCAGGCGCATAATAGCCCAGCAGGGCCGCTACCACCGATGCCCCAACCTTCATCATCGGTGCCCAGGTAAAATGGGTGAGGACAAAGAGGTAGAAAAGCGCCACCAGGAAAAGAACAAAAGGCATCACAAAACGGAAGAAATTGAAGACCATGAGCGGTGTCGGTCCGCGCAGACCCGCCTGCTGCAGCTTGGCCTGGGTATCTTCGGAAGCCACAAGCTTGGAGAAATTATAGCGCTCGGAAAACTGCTTGATGATCTTGGCCGAGCCAACAGGCTCGCTGCGAAGGGTGGCGCCCTTGCGGCCACTGAGCGCCTCCTTGTGGCGCGCCCGCAATTCCTCACGCCGTTCCGCCACCGATTTAAGGCGCTTGTTAAGCGTGTCGCGCTCCAGGAGCGGCAGCCCCCAAGTCACAATGGTGGCAAAAGCCAGAACGGCCGCCCCCGCGGTGGCTAGGAAACCCGGATCGAACAGCAGATCCATGATGTCGCCCATGTCCGCCTCAGTGCTTGAAGTTGATCATCTGGCGCATGACGAAAATGCCCAAGCCCATCCAGAAGGCACAAAAGAACAAGAGCATATTGCCCATCCGCTCCGTGAACAGCGGCATGATGTAATTCGGTGCGGTTAGATAAACGATAGTAGCCACGCCCGGCGGCAGTGAACCGATGATCATCGCCGAAGCCTTGGCTTCGGACGACATCGCCTTGATCTTGCCTTGCAAGCGCTTGCGGTCGCGCAGCACGCCGGCAAGATTGCCCAGCGCTTCAGCCAGGTTGCCGCCAGTCTTCTGCTGGATGGTCATCACGATCGCAAAGAAATTGACCTCAGTGGTCGGCATGCTCTCATACATTTTCTTGAGCGCCTGATCGAGCGTGAGACCAACCTTCATGCCCTCGACGAGGCGCTTGAACTCCCCGCCGACAGGATCGCGGAATTCCCCCGCCACGATGCGCAAGGCGTCGTTGGTAGGAAGACCAGACTTGACGCTGCGCACGATGACATCAATGGCATTGGCAAAATCGCTGGTGAATTTCTTTTCGCGCCGGGCTTTAAGGAACGATAGAACCCAGCGCGGGAGGCCAAAGCCAGCCCCGAAAGGCGCCAGAGCCAGAACCAGAATATTCTGCTGCTTGATGAGACAAAACAGGAAAACCACGGCAGCCACAGCGCCGGAAGCTATGAAATAGGTCTTTTCATTGACGGTAGCGAGACCCGCCTGATCGAGCCGGCGGCGCAGTGTGACCTTGACCTTTTTCTCGGCTTGCTTTTTCTCGAACTCCTTCAGCGCCGTCTGCATATTGCGTTTGCGCACAGCGGTGGCGTCGGGCTTGGCATTGCGCGCTTCAGCCCTGCCCAAAGCGGCGATACGCTTTTGGGATGTGCTGTTCGAACCGCCGGAAAAAACCATGACGGCGCCACCGGCGACGAAGACAAGCAGCATGGTGACGAGCACGAGACCCATGGCTATTCCTGCAACTGGTCAAGAGCCTCGGACAATTCGCGCTCAAGACCGAAATAAGATGCCCGTTCCCAGAATTTAGGCCGCACGATGCCGGTACCGACATGCTTGCCTTTGATGCGGCCGGATTCGTCCTCGCCCATCATCTCGTATTTCAACAGATCCTGTGTGATGACCACGTCGCCTTCGGTGCCGATCACTTCCGTGACCTGGGTGATGCGGCGCGAACCGTCGCGCAGACGTTCGGCCTGCACAATCACGTCGATTGAGCCCACGATCATTTCCCGGATGGTGCGGGTGGGAAGCTGGAAGCCGCCCATTGTAATCATGGATTCAAGGCGGCTCATGGCTTCACGCGGGGAGTTGGCGTGCAACGTACCCATCGAGCCGTCATGGCCGGTGTTCATCGCCTGCAACAGGTCAAACGCCTCCGGACCGCGCACTTCGCCCACGATGATGCGTTCCGGACGCATACGCAGACAGTTCCTGACCAGATCACGCATGGTGATCTGGCCCTGGCCTTCCAGATTTGGCGGACGGGTTTCGAGGCGGACGACATGCGGCTGTTGAAGCTGCAATTCGGCGGCATCTTCGCAAGTGATCACGCGCTCATCGATATCGATGAAGGCTGTGAGACAGTTGAGCAGCGTGGTCTTGCCGGAACCTGTGCCGCCGGAGATCAAGATGTTGCAGCGACAGCGGCCGATGACGGCAAGCAAACGGCTGCCTGCCTCCGAAATCGAGGCGAAGCGGACAAGATCAGAGAGCTTCAGCTTGTCTTTCTTGAATTTGCGGATGGTAAGTGTCGGTCCATCCAGCGCCAAGGGCGGAGCAATGACGTTGACGCGAGAACCATCCAGGAGGCGCGCATCGCAAATCGGTGAGGATTCATCGACCCGGCGGCCAACCTGGCTGACGATGCGCTGGCAAATGTTCATCAACTGCGCATTGTCGCGGAAACGCACGTTGGTGAGCTGGACCTTGCCGCCAACTTCGATAAAGACGCGACTGGCGCCGTTGACCATGATATCGGCAATGTCGTCGCGTGCCAAAAGCGGCTCCAAAGGGCCATAGCCGAGCACGTCGTTGCAGATATCCTGCAACAGCTGTTCTTGCTCGGCAATCGACATAACAACGGCTTTGATCGAGATAATTTCGTTGACGATGTCGCGGATTTCCTCGCGTGCCGAATCCGGATCGAGCTGGGCCAGCTGGGCGAGATCGATGGTATCGATCAGAGCGGAAAAAATAGTCGCCTTGATCTGATAGTAATCTTCCGAACGATTGTCGGCGGCAAAGGGCTGCGGCGCAGGCACCGCCACCGGTGGCGACGCAGCTTTAGCCGGAGCGGGCTCAAGCGCTGGCGGACGCTCTGCAGGACGGGAGAATCCACCCTTGACGGGGGCCGTCGTGCCATCTGCCGCAGAGCGCTTGCCGAACATAGTCCTTTATGCCCGCTTCTTGTTGCTAAAGAGAGAGAAGATGGATTTGGGTTGCTGCGGCGCTGGCTTGCGCCCGGTGATCAAGCCGGCGAAAGCCCGCACGCCATCAACGACCGGCGATTTCACACCGAGTTCAGGCAGCATCTGCCCATTGTTGGCGGCCTGGCCGAAGAGCAAAGGATCGTAAGCCAGGGTCAGAGCGGGTTCATAGCCGACGGTTTCGGCAAAATCCTTAAACGGGATTTCGGGGCGCCGCGGCATCCCGACTTTGTTCAGAATGATGCGCGGCGGCACGTCATTGGGCCGATTTACGCGCAACACATCCATGAGGTTCTTGGTGTTGCGCAGCGAAGCCAAATCCGGCGAGGCCACCAGCACAATCTCGTCGGCGGCAATCAAGGCCGCCTTGACCCAAGGCGTCCAGACGCGCGGCAGGTCCACCAGCACGCAAGGCGTGGACTGGCGCACGACATCCATTACGGCCTCGAAGGCTTCCAGACCATGCTCGTAATCGCGCTCCAGCGAAGCCGGAGCCGCAAACAGCGAAAGATAATCGCCCCGCTTGAGCAGAAGCCGCTCCAGGAGCACATCATCCAGACGTTCCGGCGTGGCGAGTGCATCGGCCACGCTCTGGCCCGGCTCGTCGTTGAAGTTGAGGGCCGCCGTGCCGAACGGCAGATCGAGATCGACGATGGTGGTGTTGATCTGGAATTCTTCCGCCACGCACCAGCCCACATTGTGGCAGAGCGTTGAAGAACCGACGCCGCCACGTGTCCCCATGAAGGCAATCACCCGGCCGATGGGACGCCCATCAGGGTCGGCATAAAGACCGGCGATCACCTCAATGAGATGCAACGGATCAAGCGGGGCCACAAGATATTCACTGGCGCCGCGCCGCATGAGTTCCCGGTAGAGTTCGACATCGTTGACGCGGCCAACCACCACCACCTTGGTGGCCGGATCGCAGACTTCCGCCAAACGATCCAGTTCGGCGAGCGCCTCGTGACCACCAAGGCGTGTTTCCACGATCAGAAGATTGGGCGTGACCTGCCCTTCGAAATACTCCACCGCAGCGGCAATGCCCCCGAGCTGCGTTGTCAGATGTGCCTTGGCGAGGCGGCGATCGGCGCCGGCACGTTGCAGGGCTGCTCCGGTATCGGGAAATTCGCAGAAGGCATGAATAGAGATGCGGGGAACCGGCCGCTCATGCGACGCGGCCCCAAAGGGCGGTTCCGGATAGCGCGTCGCGTTCATGGCGAAACCTCTAGTTCTTACCTACATCAGAAATGGTGCTGGCCTGGTCCTTTGACTTTTCCGCAGCCGTGGGTTTTCCCTTTTCATAGGCGTCGAGCACGACCGCCCGGCGGTTGGCATCCGAAGAATCGGATGGACGCATATCGATAAGGTCACGCGGATCGGCCACTTGTGCCGCGATGTTGCGCTGTACGGCACAACCGAAATTCGGCGAAGGCTTGTTGGCTTCTGTATTGCCGAGACTCTCCGACCAGTCCCCACAGGGCTTGGTGGATGCCTCATAAGCAATGAAGCCAAGCTCGACGCGCTGATCAGCGCCATCATGGGTACCGACCAGAATACGGGAACGCGGCACTCCCATCTCAAACAGACGCTGACCAAAATAGGCAATGGCCTTCGTGGACTCCGCCCCTTGCGGCGCCGAAATTGAGATCGCGCCCGAGCCGCGCGACAAATAATCGGTGACGAAGGTTTCAAACCGGCCCGCATCATCGGGCAACAATCCGGCATCCGCCGCCGAAAAGCTCACCTTGATGGATGAGAAATGCGGCTCGACCGAAATGGGGTGGTTGACGGCCGGATCGTTGGAGAAAGAGGCCCCGTCATTCGTCGGCGCCGCACAGCTGCCGGCCAGCAACACGGCGGCGATGGAAGCGGTCCGCAAAACATCTTTCAGGTTCGTCATGGCCGCGAATCCCTATTGCACGATATAGCCGCCAGGCACCTCGGCCCTCGCACTCGTCTTGTCCTGCGAATAGACGGCATTGAGGCGGCCAAGGAGAATGGTCTCAAGATCAGTGGGCGGTACGAAGCCATCCGTCGGCGCCGAGAATTTGGCTTCCTGGACCGGTTTCACGAGATAGGCGGTGACGATCACCACAAGCTCGGTTTCCTCATTGGAAAAATCGCGGCTGCGGAACAAAGCGCCCAGGATCGGCAGATCCTTGGCTCCTGGAAAGGCGTCCAGCACCTGCTTGGTGTTGTGCTGCATCAGTCCGGCGATGGAGAAGCTTCCGCCGGATGGCACTTCCACAGTGGTTTCGGCGCGGCGCACCGCCAAAGCCGGCAAAGTGGTGCTGCTGCTCGATGTCGAGCCAGACAGGGTATAGGACCCAAGCGATGTCAACTCGCTCACTTCCGTCGAAATCTGCAACGAAATGCGACCCGGCCCCAGCACCACAGGCGTAAAGGACAGGCCTACGCCATATTTTTTGTAATCGACGGTGATATTGCCGTCGCGGTCGCGTGACACCGGCACAGGAAATTCACCACCAGCCAGGAATTTTGCCGTCTCGCCCGAAACCGCTGTGAGGTTGGGCTCGGCCAGCACATGCAGCAGACCAACCTGCTCCAGTGCCTTGAACGTCCCTTGCACGTTGTTGCGCCCGCCGGTGCAGGTACCATTGGTGTTGGCAGTACAAACGGAGCCGATCTGCCCGCCAGAAAGATCGCTCAAGGCCGAACCCACCAAGCCGTAAGGGTTGGAGGTCGCAATCGCCATAGGCACACCGCCGACTGCTCCGGCTGCAGACAGATCAATCCCAAGCTGCTTGGCGATCGAGCGCTGCATCTCCGAGATTCGGACCTTCAGCATCACCTGCTCGCTGGAACGGATCTGCAAAACATTGACGACCTTTTTGTCGTCGCCCGCGAATTTTGCGGCAAGCTCTTGCGCACGCTGAGACTCGGCGGCGCTTGCCACATGTCCGGTCAAGACCACGGTGTCGTTGATCGCTTGCGCTTTGATGTCCGTGTCCGGAAAAGACAGTTTGATGAGCTTGGCAAGATCCGTGGTGTCCTTCTCGACCCGGATATCGATGGACGCGATCTGCTTGCCCTGTCCGTCAAAGAAAAAGGCGTTGGTCTGCCCGCCTTTTTGCCCCATGAGGAAGATGCGCCGCGGCGTGCGCACGACGGCATCCACGATATCGGGGTTGGAAACCAGCACATCGCGTGCGTCGGCATCGATCTCCACGATCGCCGCTTTACCGAGACCGAGGGTGATACGCTGATGCGCCGACGTGCCGTTCCTGGTCGAGACCTGCACAACCCGGGCCGAGCCGGTGCTGTCATCCGTCAACGGGGAAGCCGCCGAACATGGCACCGCGGCGATCACCGCCGCAGCCATTGAAATCAGAAGCGGACGAAGAATTCGGCGCATCATTGAGCCCCTCCGCCGCCAGAACCTTTTCGCATCAGGCCATAGCGCAACACGGTCACGACGCCGGGGTCAGCCTCAGCGCCATCATCCTTTCTTGAACCAGACGGTCCGGTTCCCTTGGTGTTTGCCGCTACCGTCGCGTCCTCATCACCAAGGCTGCGCAGCGCCAGCGAAAGCGATCCCATAGCTTGCGCCAACGAAACAGTGCGCGCCTGCTCAGAAGTCAGCTCCAGCGTAACGGTCTTCACATCCGAGACCGCCTTCTGGTTCTTGTCGTCAGCAGCCTGATCGATTGCCAGCACCCGCACATTGGCAAGAACCAGTTTGGTGATGCCGTGCTTGGGACTGTCGCCCGTCACCTGGGTAAGCAGGATGTCGACACGATTGTTGGGCAAGATGAAACCGCCCGCCACGGATGCCACCGAAACGCTGATCGCTGCGGCCCGCATTCCGGGCGCGATGGTTGCCGCCATGAAACCGGCGCCGTGGCTCTTGACGATCTTCGCATAGGTCACGGGCTCGCCTTCCACCATCGGCGCGCGCGCCACACTGCCTTCGACGATGGAGGCCGGTGAAACGCCGCTCGTTTTGCGAATGAAAGACGTATCGATGCCTTTGCTCGGCCAAGGCTGCCAGCGCACTTGGGCTGCGGAGATAGGCTTACCCGGTTCAAGCCGCGTTGCGGCTACCAGAACATCCGAGACTTCAACGGGCGGCGGGGCAACCGTCGCCTCGGCATGTTTGGAACCACCACCCAGCATGCCGCGCACCATGAGAGCCACGACACCGGCCGCGCCAGCGGCCATCAAGAGAACAAACAGTCTCTTCGTGTTCATGCACAGGGCTCCCTTCGCCTCTATACGAGCACGGAACCATTCAAGAATTGCTTAATAAGACACTGCCGGATGAGCCGGAAAACATTGGTTACGCTTTGCTTTATGCGTGCATCGCCAAGCGGAATATTTCCGTATGCGGAAGTACGGCAAGCGCACCGGCGGCAAGCGCAACGCCATAAGGGATACCCGAACGGGAATCGTGAAGGCGCAGCAGCCATTGCTGATTGACTAGCATGGACGGCAAAGGCAAGCGGCGCGTCATCAAGATGACAAGCGTCAGAGCCCCGCCAAACAACGCAGCCATAAGGGTATAAGAAGCAAAATCGGCAAAGCCGAACCACAATGCCGTGGCCGCAAAAAGTTTGGCATCACCGCCGCCGATCCAGCGCGCAGCGAAAAAACCGAAGCCGACAGCAAGTGCGAGGGCCCCCGCTGCGAGATGCCAGCCCAGGCCAGCGAGCGGTAATCCGGAAACGGCAAAGAACGCCAGGAAGGCCGCGATCAAAGCGAGCGGAAGACGATTGGGAATGGTGTAACTCGCCAAATCCCAGCCGGCAGCGAGCGCCAAGAGGCCGGGAAGCACGATTATCACCAAAACAATCGCCATCTTGCTCTCTCGAAAAAGGGCGACCGCCCGACGCGGCCGCCCCTTCTTTGACCAGGCAACAACCAGATTTTTAGCCGGCGGCAGTAGTCAAGCTGGTGGAAATCTTTTGGAAGATTGTGCTCAGGTTGGTACCTACCGTCGTCAAAATGGTAATGACCGCAACCGCGATCAGAGCCGCGATGAGACCGTATTCGATAGCCGTCGCGCCGGATTCATCGCGGACGAAACGGGAAAAGAGATTCTGCATAAACGCCTCCACTTTTGGACACCCAGAGATGTCCTTAGCGCCCCCGTTCAAGCCGGATTGTTGCCAGGACATGCGAAAGAGCTTAGCGGCGGAGGTTTAATGTGGCCTTAAATGGGCAAAGCCCGAATCCGGCGAATCGTTTCAGACTGGTACAAAATCAGCCATTTGAAGAAGCGCACCTTTGTAAAGCGCAAGACTCTGTTTACCAGCGGACGGAATTCCCGCCGAAATGAGGGCAGCCAGCCCCGCAAAGAGTTTCTCACGAATAAAACACCTTGAAGATGCGGGCTCCGTGACCGGATACGCCATCCCGCCCGGATCACCCTTCACTTGAAGCGGCGGAAAACCGCTGTTTTGTGCACCGAAACAGCACGAAAACTACGCAAGACGAAGGGCAGATATTTGATCCTTTTACCAACGATTCACCACGACCGCGATTGGCTCTCGCCTTTGCAAGAAGCAGCTCGTCAACGCGCGCTTAAGTTATATTTTACAGCACCGGGCTTAGTCTCGCCCTCACGTTTGTTGTGGGATGATCCAATGCAACGCATGCTTTTCGCCGCCGCTTTTGTTGCCGCTGCCACAGCGCCGGCTTTGGCGGGATCCGCCCTGTCCGTACCGCTCGATGAGGTGCGTGTCGTTTCCTTCGCAAAGCCTGTTTCCACACTCTATGTCGGGAATCCGGTGATTGCCGATGTGACGATCATTGATAGCCGCCATGCCTTCGTGCAGGCCAAAGCTTTCGGGGCCACCAATGTGGTGGCGCTGGATGCGAACGGACGCCAGATAGCCAACCAGCAGATCGTGGTCGCCACCAAAGGCAATGCCATGGTCACCTTGCAACGCGGCACACAGCAAACCACGTACACTTGCACAGGGAGCCGCTGCCAGCTGGCACCACAACCAGGTGACGGCAAGGATGCATTCGAATCCGCAACAGGCCAGATCGACAAGTATCAAGGCATGCTTGCCAAGGCAGCCTCAGGCGGCCAATAAGCGAATGCCTCGCGCCTACTGACTGACGCGCAGATTGGTAATCTGCTGACCGATGGTGTTGAACGCCGTAATGATCTGATTCGATGATGTCAGATCGAAATACTTGCTTGTATCGGTGGCACAATTCTGCAGGACAGTGGAATTACCCTGTGTGCCCGCGAGATCGACATATACCGCATAGATAATTACGCCGTCGGCCTTGGCATTTGTACAGGCCTGCGCCATGCGGCCGTCAACGGCTGTGCTCTGGCTTGAGCCGTTGCCATACCAGCGGTTCTGAGTATTAAGGCCGTCGCTCAAGAGAATGATGATGCGCTGGGTGTTATCGGGCAGCGCACCAGGGGAAAGCGGAGCTCCTTGCGACAGAGCATGCCAACCCCAGACAAGGCCAATGGTCTGGTTGGTGGAACCACCTGCCACCATTTGATCGATCTTGGCCGATAAATCGCTCCAAACACTTGTTAGCGGCAAAAGAGTGGTTCCGACGCAGCTAGGGGAGTTCTCTGCCACCATGAGCGAAGTTGGGATGGTGACGGTTGGTGGCGTGTTCTCTACATCATAAGCGGCTGTCACTGGTCCGCTTGCTGTGCCGCGATCGGTTACACAGCCATTCCATGTGCTAGTGCTGTTCGGGATCCAGGTATGATTCCACTGGTTAGTCGTGCCGCTTACGAGCACAGAATTGAAGCAGCCATTCCAATAATGTCCGGTGCCCGTCACGCTGGGGCAGATATAGCCCTTATATGTTCCGCTGGAAGGTATTCTGGATGTGGTGGAGCTGCCGTTGGCCGGGCCGGAGGTGCATTGATAGCCATTGGTAGTGGTGTTCCAAGGACAGGAGATTCCCGGCCCATAGCTCGTGGATGGAGTGGCCGGGGCAGCAGTGAAATCCGAAAATGTCAGCCAAGTCGGATAAGGCGTGGCAGTTCCGATATTGACGTTGCGGGTAAAGGGAATGATCGCAACTTTGACATCGCCATCAACGCTTACCGCTCCTTGCAGCATGGTCAGGAGTTGATGGGAGGCTGTTTGCAAAGCGGACAACTTTGAGACGCCCGAGCTGTCTGTTTGTGTCATGGAGCCGGTGTTGTCGAGCACCAGCGACACCCACAGCTTCAACTGTCCCCAAACCACGGTGGTGGAAGCGTTTACGGCCCAAGTGTCAAAGCCGACAATGCGCAGAACAGTGGTAGGCATCTGATCGGAGATAGACAGGACGATCGACTGGCCAGACCTAACCACGTTTACGACAAAGGCGCCGTTACTGCCACCTGGAGTGCCGAAATCGCTGCTAACGTTATAATTGGCCTTAAAATACTCGTTAGCGAGCTTTTGGGCATCAGCATCCGAAAGGTTCTTGGTCGCGCCAAGAGCTAGCGCGGCAGCATCGAGGGCTTGCGTCATGGCAGTCCGCACCATCACGGCCCGCGCATAATCGAGCCCACCACAGACTGCGAGCATGAGCGGTATCAACGCAACCGCATAGATTATGGCCACGCTACCGCGACGAGATACACAAAATTCCCGCAGTTTGCTCGTGAGTGCCCGCAGCACGTTGTGCCTCCCACCGATTTGGGCTGATGATTGCGGCACGCCGGTAAACATGCGGTTTTCTATGGGAGATGCGGTTATAAAAATTTGTTAGCAATTTGTTCAGATTAACGGCTGCTTCAGCATGCGGCCGGGTTTTGCTTCTGGCTCCGCGCAACCCGGCGTTTACTGACACCCATCCGCCGATCACGGATGGGGGAGCAAAGGGATGCCTGCCGGCATCACAACTCTGTGGAGATGGGCAACGCGGCGCTTTCACGCGATTACCGCAGCCAAGGCGCGTGCGCACTCGGGTTCAGCAGCCATCGAATTCGCATTCGTCGCCCCCGTCTTCTTTCTGTTTCTGATGGGGACGATGGAAGTTGGCATTATCTTTCTGGCTAACTTCGTTCTGCAGAACGCCACCAATGATGCGGCACGCCAAATCCGTACCGGCCAAGTTCAACTGGGCAATGTTACCCAGGATCAGTTTCGCACTCTGATCTGCAACGGCATCAGTCCGCTGCTGTCTTGCGACAGCAATCTGCAGGTCGATGTGGAAACCATCCAGAGCTTCGGTCAAGCCACGGTCACCAATCCGATAACGTCGTCAGGCACACTCGATCCCTCCCTCAAAAATTGGCAGCCGGGTACGGTGTGCAACATCGTGCTGGTACGCACCTTCTATACCTATGAGGTCGCTACACCGCTGTTGACTGCGTTCCTGGTCAACATCAATTCTAGCCAGCATTTGTTGACGGCGGCGGCAGCTTTCCGGAATGAGCCTTATACGACGGCGGTATCGGGATGCTGACGAGATTCAGCCTGTTTGTGAAGGCTCAAGAGGGCTTGGCTGCCATCGAGTTCGCGCTGATCGCGCCCGTGATGATCATGATGTTCTATGGCGCCGTGGAGCTGTCGACAGCGGTGGATTGCAATTCGCGGGTCGACCACGTTGCTTATACCGTCGCCGATCTGGTGGCACAGGCAACCACGGTTTCCACGACCGACACCAGCAACATTTTCAACTGCGCGGGCGCCATCCTGTATCCCTACACTTCAGCCAACGCCAAGATCACGGTTTCGAGCCTGACCTATGACACCACCGGTAAAGTTACGGTGGCTTGGAGTGACCCTCTGAACACGTCTGCCCTCACTTCACCGCCCGCGAATTTTCCCACGGGACTGATGAGCAAGGATTCAAGCGGCAATATCATTGCAGGCAGCGTAATCTACTCAGAGGTTACATACACCTATTCACCGCCCGTCAGTTATTTTCTTGGCGGCAGCATCACGCTGAAAAATAGCTTCTATGCCAAACCGCGCCGCTCGACCTCGGTGGCACATAGCTAGCCGGGATGCGGCTTTCCACTCCGCGGCCGGATCAGTCCTTCCTGCACCACGGAAGCGATCAAGCGGCCATCCTGCGCGTAAATGGTGCCACGATTGAACCCGCGGGCCCCTGACGCGCTGGGGCTATCCTGCACCAGCAGCAGCCATTCATCCGTCCGGAAAGGGCGATGAAACCACATGGCGTGATCGATGCTGGCGAGCTGAACCTTGTCATCATACCAGCCAATGCCATGCGGGCAGAGCGACGTACCGATCATCGACATATCGGAGGCAAAGGCGAGCATGGCGCGGTGCAAAGCCGGATCGCCGGGTATGGCACCAGCCGTTTTGATCCAAAGCATCTCCTCTGGCGGGCGCGGCTCCGGCTCGAAATAAGGCCTCGGATTGATAGGCCTGGTCTCGATCGGCCGCGGACGGAATACCCAGGCACAAAGTTCCGGCGGAATCTTATCCTTTGGAATTCTGGCACGCAGGTCGTTGTCGCTCTCGAGCGCATCCGGCGGCGGAACTTGCGGCGCTTCAAAGGCATGTTCCAGTCCAGATTCCTCACGCTGGAACGAGGCCTCGAGTGTGAAAATCGGCCTGCCATGCTGGATCGCTACAACCCGCCGAGAGGTAAAACTGGCGCCATCGCGGGAACGATCCACTTCGTAAAGAATGGGAACTTTGGGATCGCCCGGCCTCAGGAAGTAGCCGTGCAGCGAGTGACAAAGGCGGTCTTCCACGGTGCGGGATGCCGCCATCAAGGCCTGACCTAAAACCTGACCACCGAAAACACGCTGAACCCGGTCCTTGGGGCTGACGCCGCGAAAGATGTTCTCTTCGATCTTTTCCAGATCAAGAAGGTCAAGAACTTCCTGGATGGGTGCTATCATGAAGGGAAGGTAAGCTTTGGATTTGCCGGGACGCAAGGCGGGTCACACATTCCCTTTGCTCCAAGCCCCTCTTCCCTCTAAGTAACCGGTTTGATCTGGGCTCGGGGCTCACCAAAGAAGAACATGGCCAACGAACTGCTCGAACGCGCCGCCCATCAGCGGCCTGCCATTACCAAGCGAGGTGCTCTTGAGCGCCTTTTTACCCTTATGTTTCAAGGGTTTGTTTACAATCAGATCTGGGAGGACCCAGATGTGGACTTGGCTGCCCTGGATCTCGGCCCGCAACACAAGCTTCTCACCATCGCCTCTGGCGGGTGCAACGTCCTTAATTACTTGGCCGCCGATCCAGGCCGAATCATCGCCGTGGACCTCAATCCGAACCATGTGGCGCTGACCCGGCTGAAGCTCTGCGCCCTGGCCAATTTGCCGGACTACGAGACCTTCTTCCGCTTTTTCGGCAAGGCCAACGACAGAGCCAATCGTGCCGCTTACGACACCTACCTCGCCGGCAAACTGGATGAGAAGACGCGCCTCCACTGGGAGAAGCATGTCCCGCTGCATGGCCGCCGCATCAACATGTTCGCGCGCAACCTTTACCGCTACGGTCTCTTGGGCCGTTTCATCGGCATCTTGCATGTGGTCGCGAAACTGCACGGCAAACGGCTGGAACGCATGCTGGATGCCAAGAACCCGGCTGAACAGCGCATCCTTTTCGAGCGGCTGATCGCGCCGCTGTTCAACAACAAATCCATCCAGCTGATCTCGAAGAGCCCTGTATCGCTCTATGCGCTTGGCATCCCGCCAGCCCAATACGACGAGCTGGTCGGCGAAAACGCCGATATGATCGCGGTCCTGCGCGAACGTGTGGAACGGCTGGCCTGTGATTTTCCGATCCACGAAAACTATTTCGCGTGGCAAGCCTTCGGCCGCAGCTATGACGTAGCCAACCGGGAGGCCGTGCCAGCCTATCTGCGCAAAGAGGTTTACGACGTCATTCGCCAGCGCACGGATCGCGTTGAGGTAAATCATGCCTCGCTGACCGATTTCCTGAAGCGGCAAGATGCCGGATCGCTGCATCGTTTCGTGCTGCTCGACAGCCAGGATTGGATGAGTCCGGCGCAAGCTTCTTCCTTGTGGGCCGAAATCGACCGCACCGCCGACACCAAGGATGCACGCGTGATTTTCCGCACGGCCGGCCCCGACAGCATCCTGCCGAAGAAGCTCTCGCCCGAACTCCTGGCGCCCTGGCACTATCTCGCGGAAGAGAGCAAAGCGTTCCACGCCAAGGACCGCTCTTCCATCTATGGCGGGTTCCATGTCTATGTCCGGAAAAGCTGATTTGCCGAAAGCCGGCAGCGCTGATCACGCCGACCTGATGGATCGCATCTATCGGCACCAGCGTTATATTTATGACCTGACGCGCAAATATTATTTGTTCGGGCGTGACCGGCTGATCGCGGAAATGGGCCTGAAGCCGAACCAGCGTTTGGTCGAAATCGGCTGCGGCACGGCGCGCAATCTGGTGAAAATCGCGCGGCGCTATCCGCAAGCGCAGCTTTTCGGCCTCGATGCTTCGCAAGAAATGCTGAAGAGCGCGGAAGAAACCGTCAAACGGGCAGGCCTCAGCCACCGCATCAAGCTGGCCCATGCCTATGCCGAAGATTTGACCCCTGCAATGTTCGGCGAAAGCGCCGCCTTCGATGCGTGTCTGTTTTCCTACAGCTTGTCGATGATTCCCAATTGGAGGAAAGCACTCAAAGCGGCGAGTCAAAATCTGGCGCCAGGGGGCAAGATCCATATCGTCGATTTCGGCGATTTGACGGGCCTTGGACGGCTTGGCCGCGCCGCCATGCTAGGCTGGCTGGGGCTTTTTCATGTGGCACCCCGGGTGGAACTTCTGCAAAGCCTGGAACAGCAACAAGGCACGCAACTGCGCCTGCTTGCCGGGCGCTATGCCTTTCTGCTCACCGCAACCAGCCTGAACATTTGACCTTTTGGCCTGTTCGCTGACCAAGCACTTTGACATCAATGGACAAGCGCATTGCGTGTAATAATGTGAGGCTCTGCGCCCGTCTCTGAATTGTCATATTGTTAACGGCGGTAGGATAATAAGGATAACGGCGGACTGCTTCATTCCTTGAGAACGAGCTGGCTGCCGGGCCGGCCGACGCCGTACTTTCGCGTTGCGTCCAGAAGGCGGTGCCGTCCCTCAAAAGAAATCTAGGGGGGAGCACCCATGACTTTGCGCAGTTGGGCGCTGCTGAGCGCCGCGTTTTGTATCTTCATGCCGGCCGGACACGCGGATGGTACGGGCTGGTATATGGGCCTTGGCGCAGGGTTGAGCATGCCGGCCGCCATCGGCCTGCCTAGCAACAGCACTGTTACTGTTGGCTCAACGACGTATCACTTCACGGCGATCGAACGCGACATTGCCGCCCAGGGAATGGTCACCTTTGGGTACGGCTGGAACAACCATCTGCGCGTTGAAGGCGAAATCAGCTACCGAGACCCTGGAATCAGCGGGGTGGTTGTGAACGGTCAGACAGTCCCAATAGGCAATGCGGATTTGTCGGAATTCACGCTCCTCGGCAATGTCCTTTACGATCTGCCGCTCAGCGAAAAACTCTCCCTGACGTTAGGCGGAGGGCTCGGCGTTGGTTTTACCGAGTTGCAAGCCGGCTCCGCCAAACAGGACAGCAATGGTTTTGCCTTCCAGACGATCGCCGGGCTTTCTTATCGTTGGTCGGAGCAGATTGATCTTGCTTTTGATTATCACTACACCCGGACCACCGGCCTCAATTATTTTGGAGGCAACAGCGATGCGGGATCTCATAATCTCATGCTGTCTCTACGCTGGTTTTTCGACCGCACCCCGTCCGCACCAGCAATCAAAACTGCTGCAATTCTACCGCCACCGCCAGAAACGGTCCAGCCCGCAGCGGTCAAGACTTATATTGTGTTCTTCGACTCCAACAAATCTTATCTGACCGATGCCGCCGAAGCCGTGGTCGCTGAAGCGGTGAAAGTGGCTGCAGCTAAAGGTATAGTAAAAGTGCAAATCGCAGGCCACATCAGCACAATTGGCGAAGACAACTATAATAAGAAGCTTACCCTTGCGCGCGCCTCAACGGTCAAAGAGGCGATGATTCGGCTTGGCCTGGACGACAGTGCCATCGCGATCCAGGGGCGCGGCACTAATGAACCGCAGGTATCGCGGGGCTCTGGTACCCATCCACAGCAGAACAGACATGCCGTGATCGATCTAGGCGTATAACAACCGCTTCTCAATCCTATGAAGTTCAAGTAAAAGACGCGCGATCTACGGCAGACCTCTGCCTTGTTCTACTATATATTGCGGGAACCTTTGGGTTTTACGCATTGTGATTGTATCGCCACAGTCAATGATTAATACATCTCTCAACAGGCAAGCCCATGGAATTACGCGCCGCAAGAAGGCATATTCCTTGGGCTTAGGCCTTAAGGGGGTCTGGGTAGGAGAGGCAATGTTCCTGCCTTCGCAATTAGGGGAATTCAGATGAAGCTTCGTACTCTGGCGCTCGCAGGCGCCGCCGTGCTGGCGATCGCAGTGCCAGCGATGGCGAGTGATACGACCGGATGGTACGTCGGTCTCGGCGCTGGCTGGGACAAGATGGGTGATTACAATACGACGATCACCACGCCGTATGCAGGCCCGTCTGGTACGACATCGACGGTGTATGGCCTGAAGCCGGAAAGCGGTTTCATTATTGTCGGCTCGATCGGCTACAAATTCGCTGACAAGCTGCGCGTGGAAAACGAAATTGGTTTTTCCCAGCATCAGCTTGATGGCAACTACAATGGCGCGACGTATTTCACCGGGACTGTCCAGAAGTGGACGGATTTCGTGAACTTCGTCTACGACTACCAGATTAATGATCGCTGGACCTTGGGCATCGGTGGCGGTCTCGGCGCTGCCAATATCGGCACCAAGTTCAAAACCGGCTCGACCACCGCTTTCGACAAAAATGACATCCATTTTGCCGTGCAGGCGATCGCGGAACTCGATTACGCGCTTAGCGACCATACCGATGTCGGCGTCAGCTATCGCTACCGCCACTTCTCGGGCAACGTCGATGGCAGCTGCGGCACGGGTTGCACCGTCAGCGGTGAGTCACCGTATGAACATGTGGTGATGTTCAACTTCCGTTACTTCCTGACACCGCCACCCCCGCCGCCGCCGCCCCCGCCGCCCCCGCCGCCGGTGAAGACCTTCATCGTCTTCTTCGACTTCAATAAGTCGAACCTGACGCAGGCTGCACAGGCTGTCGTGAGCGAAGCGGTTGCTACGGCGAAGAAGAACAGCTTTGTGAAGGTACAGATCACCGGCCACACCGATACGGTGGGTTCGGACAAGTACAACATGAAACTGTCGATCGCCCGTGCGCAATCCGTGAAGGATGAGATGGTCCGTCAGGGCATCGACACCAACGGCATTGCGATCCAGGGCAAGGGCTTCCACGACCTTCTGGTCCCGACGGGCCCGGGTGTGCGTGAGCCGCAAAACCGGCGCGCCGTGATCGACCTGGGCAGCTAATCAGCTCTCCAGAGAGAAAACAGAAGGGCGGGTCTCACGACCCGCCCTTTTTGTTTGCGGAACCGGCCGCACCAAAGTGAAAAAACAACAAAAAAGCCCGGGCCGAAACCCAGGCTTTCCATCTTGCGGTTTGGAAGATTGCTTCAGTGACCGCCCGCAGGAGCAGTTGGAGCGGTTACCGTCGGAGCCTTGGGCGCGATGGTGCCCGGCTCCGTGGAAGCCGGCGCCGTGGCAGCAGCCAAGCGCAGCGGATTGGGCTTGGGAATCATGCCCACAGCCATGGCACCCTTCAGGGTTACCGCCACCTGGATATCGCAGCCCGAGACCCCGCCTTGCAATTCAGTGACCGGCACATCGGCAACGAAGTCGGCGAGATCGATCTTGCCTGGACCCAAGGCTGCAGCGGCGACCAGATTGGCTTCCTGGCAGAAATCGTCATGATTATGGGTGCGCCGCAGTTCGGCTTTCGCCGCCAACTCCGTTTTGAAGAGATTATAGGCCTTGTCGCCCTTGCTCCCGCCCATCACGCGGCCGAACATCCTCAACATCAGCTTGTCGGACGCCTGCAATTCACGCGAAAAGCGGGTCTGGAACGCGTTGTAATTATCGCGAGCGACATCACCACAGGTCAGCGCTGCATCCATCAATTCCTGCTGGATCGCCGTGGCCTGCATGGCGGAAACTTCCGACGGATCGGCACATTTGGTCGATTTCGCGACTCCTCTCGCCGCATCTGCCGGCCCTGCCAAACACAATGCGAGCAAACAGACGCTCGCCACCCCCACAGTCCTGACTGTCATGCAACCCTCTGGAACCACCAAAAGCGGCGCGGAGCCTAGCACTCTCTGAGCGGTAGGGGTCAATGATCCAAGACCATCAAGAGCGCGATAAATTCGGGACAAAGCCATGTCCAAGCTGACTTTTTACTGTTTCTCCACACGGCCCGCTGGTGCGGCATAGCGCCATCGCGGAGAAGACGCCGCCTGCATTCCGCCTGCTTCGCGCCAGACCTTTCCCCCTCGCTCCGCCTCCTGTATCTGTCCGCCCCTCATCCAGGGACGAAAGGTGTCTTCCATGTCCTACAAAGTCGCCGTGGTCGGTGCGACCGGGAATGTCGGCCGCGAAATGCTGAGCGTGCTGGCCGAACGCCAATTTCCCTATAGCGAAGTGGTCGCGCTCGCCTCTTCCTCGTCCGTGGGCAAAGATGTTTCTTTCGGTGATGGCACCCTCAAGGTGCACGCCCTTGAGCATTACGATTTCAAAGGCACCGATCTGGTCCTGATGAGCGCAGGCGGCAAGGTTGCCAAGGAATGGGCACCCAAGATCGCCGAAGATGTGCCTTTTATCATCGACAATTCCTCCACCTGGCGCATGGATCGCGACGTGCCGCTGATCGTGCCGGAAGTGAATGCATCGGTGCTCGATGCCGGTGTGAAGAAGGGCATCATCGCCAATCCCAACTGCTCGACGGCCCAGCTGGTAGTCGCCTTGAAGCCCTTGCATGACGAAGCCACCATCAAACGCGTGGTGGTCTCGACCTACCAATCCGTTTCCGGCGCCGGCAAGGACGCCATGGACGAGCTTTTCCGTCAGACCCGGGCAGTGTTCGTCGCCGATCCCATCGAGACGGAATGCTTCACCAAGCAGATCGCCTTCAACGTCATCCCGCATATCGATGTCTTCCTGGATTCCGGCTACACCAAGGAGGAATGGAAGATGATGGTCGAGGTGCAGAAGATCCTCGATCCCGACATCCAGGTGACCGCCACCTGCGTGCGCGTGCCGGTGTTCATCGGCCATTCCGAAGCCGTGAATGTCGAGTTCGAGAAACCGATCACCGCCCAGCGGGCCCGCGCTATCCTGCGCGAGGCGCCGGGCTGCCTGGTGGTCGACAAACACGAGGATGGCGGCTACGTCACCCCGATCGAATGCGCGGGCGAGGACGCCACCTATGTCAGCCGCATCCGCAAAGACCCCACGGTCGAACATGGGCTGTCGTTATGGGTGGTTTCGGATAATCTGCGCAAAGGAGCCGCTCTCAACGCCGTGCAGATCGCCGAATGTCTGATCAATCGCAAGCTTCTCGAAGCCTAAGGCCACGCCGCAGCGTTCTCTACATGCCGGGTTCCAATGCCCGCGCGCTGGAGAAAGCCCGCGCACTGGCTGCCGATGCTCTGATCCTGGACCTTGAGGACGCCGTAGCGCCTGAGGCCAAGACGCTGGCGCGCGCGCAGGTTTGCGCCGCAGTGAGGAGCGGTTTCGGCAAGCGCGAGATCATCGTCCGTATCAACCCGCTCGACAGCGAATGGGGTGATCGCGATCTCTTAGAGGTCGCCACGGCAAAGCCGGATGCCGTGCTGATCCCGAAAGTGGGAACGGCGCGGGATGTGCATCGCGTGGAACAGCGCTTGGCGCAAGTGCCGGAGGCGGTGGCGATTTGGGCGATGATCGAAACGCCCAAAGCCGTGCTGGATTTGAACGGCATCGCTGCGGCCGGCGGGCGGTTGCAGGGTTTGGTGCTAGGCACCAACGATCTGGTGAAAGAGCTGGGCGCTACACATATGCGCGACCGCAGCAATCTCTTCCACATCCTCGGCCAGATCGTGCTGGCGGCCAAAGCGCATGGCCTTTGCGTGATCGACGGTGTGCACAACGACATCGGCGACAGTGACGGCTTTGCCTTCGCCTGCGCCCAGGCCCGCAGTTTCGGCTTCGACGGCAAGACCGTGATCCATCCGAGCCAGCTTGAGCCTTGCAACATCGCATTTGCCCCAACCATGGACGAGATCGACGCCGCCATGCGCATCGTCGCCGCCTTCAATCTGCCGGAGAACCAGAACAAAGGCGCCATTAAGATCGACGGGCGTATGGTCGAGCGCCTGCACGCCGAAGCCGCAAAAAAGACGCTGGCGATGGCCGAAGCGATCGCGGCGCTATGAGCGTCCTCGCGCGATACCGCGCCGCCATTGCCGAAGGTCATGTCACCTTCGATACCGAACAAGAAGCCGCGGCCCAGCATCTCGACCGGCTGGCAAAAGACTTGGCCGCCTACAAGCCCGGCTTCTTCCGCAAGAAGGTGCTGCCGCGCGGGATTTACATTTGGGGCGATGTCGGGCGCGGCAAATCCATGCTGATGGATTTGTTCTTTGCTGAAGTCGGCGTCGAGCCCAAGCGGCGCGTTCATTTCAACATGTTCATGGCGGGCGTCCATGCCTTGCTGCACAAGCTGCGGCGGGAAGAGGACTGCGCCGACCCGCTGCCTATCGCCGCAAAGAAGCTGGAACAGAAGCTTCTCTGCTTCGACGAATTCCAAGTGGAAGACGTTGCCGATGCCATGATCCTGGGCCGCCTGTTCGAGCAGCTTTTTGCCCGCGGCACGGTGATCGTCGCCACCTCCAATACGCCGCCGGAGAACCTCTATCTCCACGGCCTCAACCGCCAGCTTTTCCTGCCCTTCATCGCCCTCATCCAGGAGCGGATGGAGGTCTTCCATCTCGCCGGCAAGGATCACCGCCGCGATTTCTCCGGCGACCGCTTTGTGGCCGGTGACGCAGGTCCAGCCGCAATGGATCGGGTGTGGCGCGCGCTCGGCGGGCAGTACGAGCATATGCGCACCCTGACGGTGCTGGGCCGCGCACTGACTGTGCCCCGGGCGGTAGAAAACGCGGCCCGCTTCACCTTCGCTGAATTGTGCGAAGCCCCGCTGGGCCCGCCTGACTATCTCGCCATTGCCGAGACTTTCGCGACCGTGGTGATCGACGCCATCCCGCTCCTAACCGAGCGCAATTCTGCCCGCCGTTTCATGACCTTGATCGACACCCTCTACGATCAGAGGAGCGCCTTTTACGCCTCGGCGGCGGCTGAACCGGACCAGCTTTACCCCGAAGGCGGCGAAGCGTTTCAGCGGACCATCTCCCGCCTACTGGAAATGCGCAGCGATGCCTATATAGAGCGGGCATCCTCCTGACCGGCGTCCCATGTTCTGGAACCTGACCACTCTGATCTTGACCCTTTTGGCCGCCATCGTGGCCTATTGGCTGGGACCGAAAGCCGTGGCGGCCTTCAAACGCTTCGACGCCGAGAACCACGCCCGCATTCTGGCGGAGCGCGACGATCGCCGCGATGCCGCCGCTCATATCCGCCATACCTTGAACGTGGCCCAGGAACAGGTCGACGAAATCCTGGAAGTCAGCGAAAGCGATCCGCGCACTGGCACAGCCGTGAAACGCTATGTTTTCGAAGGCGAGACCTATTTCACCCGCGACGAGGCGGAAAAGATCCGTGCCCAGAAGATCGGCGATATCGCGCGCGGCTTTTACCGCGAACTGCCCGCCGCTTTGGCGGCGCGCAAACGGGACGGACGGCTGAGCTAACCCCTGTAAATAGCCAAAAGCGGAAGAGGACCCGTGCCGCTTCCGCTTTTGTCTGCCTATCAGACCCGAAAGCTACGGCAGGCGAGCACGGGGCTGGTTTCACGCAGCCGAAGACAGGCGCCTTTGCTTTCCCTTAGGCTGCCAGCGTTCCGGCGCCGCTTCGCTTTCGCGAAGTGCCACCATCACGCCCCTTACGATTCCGCACGAGAGCGCATCGACCCAGCCCTGTATGCTCGCGACATCATCCTCGGCCCGACGGCCTCTTGGCACGCTCTCCATCGTCAAACACCAGTGATGGATGTGGGAAGCGGCCCATACGATTTCAAGGGGAAAATGCAATTTAACCAAACAAAATCAGGGCTTTTGCGACGCGCTTGCGAAAGCCTTATGCCATGAACATCTCTCATGCAGCGTGCCGGAAACAAGCAGCGTGGGTTCACGCGGAGACGCGGAGATTTCAAGAGCTAATATTTCTTTTGTGTAGGACGAATAGGAAACTCGACAATTTCGCCACCAACATCACTTGAAGATCGCTCCGCGTCCCGCGTCTTCAGCATTACTACCTCAGCCGGGTCACGATCGAACCACCCATCTGGCAGACCACAAAGAAGCTCAATATCTTTTTTGGAAACGACGAACTCCGTAGCCAACAGGTCAGCCTTACTGCGGATATTGTTTTCAGTAATAAGCTTTAGGCTCTCTCGAAGCGCTCTTGGGGTCTCGATTTCCCAACGATCATCCAACGGCTCGCCTTTAGCCCAGCCTTTTGCAGAATAGAGCTTATAAAGGCTTTGGGCGAATTCCTCTGGAACAACTTCCAAATCCGACAAACGCTTTATCTGAGCCTTGATTGAGACGCGCCAGCGCTCTTTCAAACTGACCAACATTGCAAGCGAAGGATGGCGAACCTCCATTGGATAAGTGGTAGACGGCATCAGTAGAGCGCTTGCAAGACGGAATGCCTGCTTCTCAATTGCCCGAAGATTTTCCTCAAATTCATCTTCGGGGACGTTTTTGTGCAAAATAGCGTGGGCAAGTTCATGCGCGGCGTCCATTTGGCGCCGAGGGAAAGACATCTTATCCGTCGCTAATAGAACATGCGGCCGACCATCGTACGGCGACCAGCTGCACAATCCGTCAAGTTTCGTAGTATTCATTGGGATTGCTGCAACAATAATCCCAATGCGCTCCATTAACGCAGCCACATCTCCGCACGGCCCCTCACCCAAACCCCAATGAGCGCGTAGCTGAAGAGCTATGCGTTCGATGTCTTCGTCTCGAAGTTGCGCGTAGCTGCCCCCATCAAGAACATCAGGAATATCCACAACTGGAAAATCAACATAATGCCCCAAGACAAATGTCATCTCCTGCAACCAACACATATGTGCTTTTTGATAATTCAGGTCGCGTACAAGTGTGCTGGCAAGAGAACGTAGAAACGTTGGCCTATCGCTCTGGCAAGTCGGACGAAGAAAAAATTCTGGCCGAACGCGCAGCTCTCCAGCAAGACGCACCAAAGCTTCGTGATCAGGGGTTTGCCCAGAAGTTTCGTCTTCCCAGCGAGATACGGTAGCGGGGCTCACCCCGAGGCGCCGAGCTAATGCCGACCTAGACGGGATACGTCGAGCATCTCGGGCTTCAGCCAATCGCGCAGGAATGAAACCGGGTGTCCCGATACGCATTTTTTGGAATCCCTAAGGCTCCGTATCGAGAAATACGGAGCCAACAACACAGGAACATTCAGACAGGACTAGTCCTTCGTACCGTCTTCGACGCGTTCTTCAGGCATTTGCTCCTCCGGTGGAACATATGGCTCGCGGCGCTGACGCAACTTGACAGTCACGCCACCCTCCAATCCATCATCAGGTGGTAACGGCGGCTGCGGCGGCACGTCAAATTCGGTCAAGAACGTATCTAATGATTCGTAGAAAATATATCCCTCGTACTTGGCGCCAATGACGCCCAATGCCACCTCTTCAATTAACCCAACGCGATTGCGATCTCGCGCCACCAAGAACAGGACAAAAATATCTGACTCGCGTGGCCCGGTACCATCTAGATCCAAGCGAGGCTCCAGATGGATATTAGCGGTCACGCCGGCCGCGCGAGATTGGTTTTTGGGAGGGATGGCGTGAGGCTCCGGCATAGACGCAAAGCCCAAGATCACCCCAACTTTGGGGGCCTCAAAACGAGCGAAAGGCTGGAAAATCTTCAAGTCCGTGTGAAGCATCACACCGCCATCGAGAATCAGGCCGCCGTACTCCTGCACAACAGCTTCGAAGCTCTGCTCCTGAACACGAAAACGAAGCTGCCCAACAGCCCCGCGATTCCGCTTTGGGCTAAGTACAAAATTATCTCGAATAACCTCGTGCGCCTTCAACGCGTCAGCGGCAGTACGATCCATAAGGTCGATAAGGAGCCCTTTAGGCAGGGCGTTAATTAGGGCACGGCGAATATCAATCATCTTACGTACCTTTCGTATAGACGGATTAGTACATAAAAATTTTGCGTTTTGCAAGAAATATGGAAAAATTCTTTCATACCCCCTTCGGCTCGCCGCTAGTGCGGCGATCCACTTCCCCCGCGAGCGGGGGCAGAAAACGAGTGTGCCCCCTCACCCGCAACGCGGCGACCTTATCGGTGAAGTATGGGCGGCCCGTGCAGGGCCGCCCGTAAGTGCGCGCTTAGCTTGGGCGCGTTGAGCCTTGGTCGCGCAGCTTCATTTCGCCGATGCCGCCTGAGATGTTGAGGCCTTCATTGCCTTCGACGCTGACCGGCTGCAGCGCAATGGATTTGTCGAGACCGCCGACCATCACATTCGCACCGACACCAACGCCGACGGTGGCACTGGCCGTGGCGTCGGCGTAATCACCTTCCAAGGCGCCGTTGCGCACATCGGAACTCGGCGCGATCACATCCCAGACCAGCGTGCCGCCCGAGGTGTAACCGATATCGACGCCAAGCTTGGAGATCGAGCCGGTGTAGCGATCGGCCTTGCGTCCATGCGGACGGAACATGCAATCCATATTCTTGGAAGAGCCGATGACGTAACCCCAGCCGCTATGAACATGACAGGTCAAGATGCCGACCTTCACGCCATGGGGTGCGGCTGATGCAGGCGCCGCCACCACCCATGCGAGGAAAGAAACGGCACCAAAAACAGACAGCTTCCTCATCATACTCCGCCTCATTCGTTGGCGCGGAACACTCCGCGACGTTACGCCCCCGAGCGGTCGACCTAGGCGTAGTAACGGACCGCCCCGGCATGCGTGCCGTGACAATTCCAAGCCGCTTAACCTTTACGGCGATATGAAGAAGACGAGACGTGTACGGAAGGATCGATTATTCCGCGCGCATCAGGCTGGGGAGCTTGCCGACATCGCCGCCGGCTTCGCGCATGAAATAGCGGCGCAAGGGACCGATCTTGTCGACCAAGCCCATGCCGAGATCGCGCGCCAGACGCAACGGTGCGATGTCGTTGGAGAAGAGACGGTTGAGCGCATCCATGGTCATGGCTTGCGTGAACGAGTCGAAACGGCGCCATTGCTCGTAGCGCTTCAAGACATCGAGCGCACCGATGTCCTGGCCGAGCCCGGCCGCATCGATCAGCACATCGGCCAAAGCGGCGGCATCGCGCAAACCGAGATTGAGGCCTTGGCCGGCAATGGGATGAATGCCATGCGCCGCATCACCAGCGAGGGCAAAGCGCGGCTTGACGTATTCGCGCGCCAGATGGAAACGCAAGGGATAAGACCAGCGCGGTCCTTCCTGGTGAAGGCTGCCGAGATGCTTGCCGAAGCGCTTGGCGATCTCGGCTTCGAAACCAATCTGATCAAGCCCCATCATGCGGGCGGCGATATCGCGCCGCTCCGTCCACACCAGCGAGGAGCGGTTGCCGGTGAGCGGCAGAATCGCGAAAGGCCCGGAGGGGAGGAAATGTTCGTACGCCGTACCATTGTGCGGGTGTTCGTGATGGACCGTGGCCACGATGCCGGCTTGGGGATAGTCCCAGCGCACCACGCCGATGCCCATTTCGTCCCGGGCCCGCGAATCCCGTCCATCAGCCGCCACCGCCAGCCGGGCCTTGAGCGTTTCACCGGTGGAAAGCGCGACTTCTACCGCCTCGCCCGCTGGTTTTACGGATGTGACCGAAGCGGGGGCGATGACTCGAATTTGGGCGACCTTTGCCACTGCGCCAAACAGCGCGCGGCGAATGGCGCGATTTTCAGCAATTGCCCCGAGCGGGCCGCCGACTTCCTGGCCGTCGAAAAAAAGTGAGAACGGCGAGGCGGCGCGGCCGAGCTTGGCATCGGTGACCAGGATCTGCTCGATCGGCTGGGCATAGGCCTCCAGCCCCTCCCAGACGCCGAGCGCCCGGAACATGCGTAAGGTCGCGTAAGATAAGGCACAAACCCGGCCGTCGAAGGCCTCGGACAGAGCCTGCGGGGCCGGCACCGGATCGGCCACCACCACGCACAAACCGGCCCGCGCCAGAGCCAGCGCCAAGCTCATCCCGACAAAACCGCCGCCACCAATTACGACATCGCCATCCATGAAACAGGATTCTCACGCCCGCGCGGCACGGTCAATGCTCAAGATATAGGCAGTGAAAATTCACCGGCTAGGTTTTGAGCACCTTTCGGTCACAGCGCCCCGGCAACTTCCTGTCTTTTTATGAAATTCCGTTTGAATACAGCATCTTAACTCTGCGCAAGGAGTCGGCACAGGTTTTGAAGAGGAAACTCGCGCGAGGCTAAACAGCGGGAAGCAGCGATGAAACTAATTATGGCGATCATCAAGCCCTTCAAATTGGACGAAGTCCGGGAGTCGTTATCGGCGCTGGGTGTCCAGGGCATGACCGTCACAGAAGTGAAGGGGTACGGACGCCAAAAGGGGCACACGGAGATTTATCGCGGCGCGGAATACGCCGTCAGTTTCCTGCCCAAGCTCAAGATCGAAGTCGCCGTCAAAGCCGAAATGGCAACGGCGGTGCTCGACGCCATCACCTCCAAAGCCAAGACCGGCCAGATCGGCGACGGAAAGATCTTCGTCACGTCGCTCGAACAAGTGGTGCGCATCCGTACCGGTGAAACCGACGGCGACGCTCTCTAAGGGCGCTGTCTCATCCTTGGGATCGTATAAGGGGACTTAAGTATGAAAGGATCGAACATGAAGAAGCTGGCGCATGGTGCGCTTGCCGGGCTGGCGGCCCTCGCCGCCACATCGGGAGCCGCGTTCGCGGCCGGACCCAAGATCGACACCGGCGACACCGCCTGGATGCTGACCTCCAGTGCGCTGGTTCTGATGATGACCATTCCTGGCCTGGCGCTGTTCTACGGCGGCATGGTGCGCCGCAAGAACGTGCTGGCTACGATGGCGCAAAGCTTTGCTGCCACCTGCCTGATCACGGTGTTGTGGTACATCGTCGGCTACTCGATTGCCTTCACCAACAATCCGGACGCAAGCGTCAACCAATTCATCGGCGGCTTCGGCTATCTCTTCTTGAAGCCTCTGACGCTGAACGCCCAGACCGCGCTGGCCGGGACGATCCCGGAATCGGTCTACATGTTCTTCCAGATGACCTTCGCCATCATCACCCCGGCACTGATCGCTGGTGCCTTGGCGGACCGCATGAAGTTCTCAGCCTTCCTGTGGTTCATGGCTCTCTGGCTGATCTTTGTCTACTGCCCGATCGCCCATTGGGTGTGGGGCGGCGGCTGGCTCGGTACCGCCGGTGCGCTCGACTATGCCGGTGGTTCGGTGGTGCATTTGAACGCCGGTACAGCAGCCCTCATTACTTGCCTCGTCCTCGGCAAGCGTAAAGGCTACGGCACCGAAAACATGGCGCCGCATAACCTGGTGCTTTCCGTGATCGGCGCTTCGCTGTTGTGGGTCGGCTGGTTCGGTTTCAATGCGGGTTCGGCCGTCACCTCCAACGTCAACGCCGGTATGGCTGCGGCCGCGACCCAGATCGCCACCGCTGCGGCTTCGCTGTCGTGGATGTTTGCGGAATGGCTGATCGCCAAGAAGCCGTCGGTGCTGGGCATGATCTCCGGCGCCGTGGCCGGCCTGGTCGTCATCACCCCGGCTTCGGGCTTTGTCGATCCGACCGGCGCCCTCTTTATGGGCCTGATCGGCGGCGTGGTCTGCTACATCTCGGCCGTCTGGGTGAAGAAGCTCATCGGCTACGACGACGCACTCGATGCTTGGGGCGTACATGGCGTGGGCGGTGCGCTCGGCGCGCTTCTCACCGGCGTCTTTGCCTCCAACGCCATCAACTCGGCCGGCAAAGGCTGGCTGATCGACGGCAATTTCCACCAGATCATCCTGCAGCTCGAGGATATCGGCGGCACCTTCATCTACTCGGCGGTGGTCACCTTCATCATCCTCAAGCTGATCGATCTGGTGATCGGCCTGCGTGTCTCCCCGGAAGTCGAAGTCGAAGGCCTCGACATCAACCTCCATGGCGAAACGGTACACGGCTGATCCTTCCGAGTACCTCTCTCCTCCAGTAGAAACTGGGCGCCCCGCAACGGGCGCCCTTTTTTATTCCGCCGGACCTTCGATGACATAGCCTTTGGCGCGCAGCTGATCGGCGACACCGCTGTTGCGCAAGAGATCACCGATATCAGCCTCCATTACCGTCTTGCCCGGCTTGGAAAGCGCGTCATCAATTGCCTTGAGATAGTCCTTCGCCGCTTGATCGGTGAAACGGCCAAAGCTTGGCATCTGCTTGAAGCACTTGTTGAGGCCGCGCTCCATGTAGTGCGCCTTGATTCCCTTGAGATCGCCAACCGCCCAAGCCTCAGCCAAAGCCGCGCCGTGAGCCTTGCGTTGCTCCAGTTTTGTCAGCGATTCATCGAGGCAGATTTGCTGCGCCGCCAGCGGCAGCCGCAAGGCCTCTTTGATGATGTCGAGCGCACCCTAATCGGCGATAGGGTGCAGGGAGACATTTTTGTCATCCGCGATCTTTTTGACGGTCGCCATGGGTTCGCGCCGATCGAGCTTGGCCACGGCGGCAAATTTGTTTTGCAGCTGGAAAGCAACCCAAATTGGCGGATCGTCATCCAGCGATTTGGCTGGGATGGCGAGGCTTGTGCGGGCTGCCACAAACCGCGCCCGCAAATCCGCCGGCAGTGACTCTTCCTGTTTCTTGTCATCGGGCATCGACAAGAGACCGCGATGGGTGAGGAGGAACCAACCCGCCCCAAAGATGCCGCTCGAGGCTGTGGGCGGGGTCAGCACCGCACGGGCGCCATCGATGATCTCTGCGAGATGGGCGGAATTCCAGCTTTGACCTCTCGGCATATCTTGGATGGTGCCGAGGATATAAATTTCCGCATCGCCCTTTTTGATGTGCCAGAGCGCCGGTCCCGGCTGCTGCGCGGTGACCACCACCACTTCGTTGGAGGCCCAGCCGTTTGCGGGCTGTTCTTGGGCCATCGCCGTAGCACCGAGCAGCAAAAATGCAGCGGTGTGAGATTTCATGGCGCCTCCCAAGAGCTCCTAGCTAATCCCAGAAACATGAAGCAGGCACGGCCAGCGCGTTACGGTTGTGTCAGATGCATGGACTGTCCGCGGGTGCCCAGAGTAGATTCACCGCGTCATGACAAACATTTTTCCCGGCCGTCTTGCGCAACTGCCGCAAGGCTCCTTCGCCAAGCTCGCCACCTTGCTTGATAGCGTGGCGCCTGGCGCCGATCCCATCAGCCTTGCCGTCGGCGATCCGCGCGGCGTGGTTCCTGCTTTTGTGCGCGAGGCGATCGCGGCCCATGCCGACCGCTTCGGGGAATATCCGCCCATCAACGCCACGCCGGAATGGCGGCAAGCGGCGGCCGGTTGGCTGAAGCGGCGATTCGGGGCTGATCTCGATCCCGAGGTTCAGGTGCTGCCGCTCAACGGCACCCGTGAAGGCCTGTTTCTCGCGCCCTTCATCATCACGCCGGATCAGAAGGCGGGCGGACGGCCGGTGATCCTGCTGCCGAACCCGTTCTACCAATGTTATGCGGCGGCGATTTACGCCAGTGGCGCCGAACCAGTTTATGTGCCCGCCACAGCGACCACCGGCTTCCTGCCTGATTTCGCCAGCTTGCCGGTGCCGGTGCTGGCGCGCACGGCGGCGGCTTATATCTGCTCTCCCTCCAATCCCGAAGGCGCGGTGGCGGGTGAGGCTTATTGGCAAACACTGTTCGCTCTGGCCGATGCTTACGATTTCACAGTGTTCGCTGATGAGTGTTACGCCGACATTTACCGGGATGAACCGCCGCTTGGCGCCCTTTCGGTGCGGCGGCCGCCTTATGACCGGCTCTTGTCCTTCCATTCCCTTTCCAAACGCTCCGGTCTGCCGGGGTTGCGCTCCGGCATTGTCACCGGCGGGGTGGAGTTGATGCAGCGCTTCCGCGCCTTCCGCAATTATGCCGGGCCGCAAGTGCCGCTGCCGATCATTGCCGCTTCGACCGAGGCCTGGCGCGATGATGTCCATGTGGCCGCGAATCGGGCAATGTATGTGGAGCGTTTTGAGCTGGCGGAACGAATCCTGGGCCATTTGCCGGGCTTTTTCCTGCCCAAAGGCGGCTTTTTCCTCTGGCTGGAGGCCGGCGACGGCGAGAAGACGGCGCTCAAGCTTTGGCAAAAAGCCGGTATCCGGGTTTTGCCCGGCGCCTATATGGGACGCGAAATGGTCACTGGCGAAAAGCGCTCAAATCCTGGCTTTGCGTATATCCGGGTGGCGCTCGTCAACAATTTATCAACCATTAACGGCGCACTCGATAGAATGGCTCAGGTGTTGAGCGAAGAGGGACCATGAGCGGGGTCAGAACCTCCGGAGTCTATCAGCCGCGCAAGCGCGGCGCGGCGCTGGCCGAGACTTTCGAAAACGCCCGCCACGAAGTGGCGCGGCTGTTGAAGCTCGCTATGTTCCGGGGCGCCGGCCTCCTGGTGCTGGCGGCGGCTGCCGCGGTGCTGGTGGCGCTGATGTGCTACAATCCCGAAGATCCCAGCCCCAACAACGCGACCGGCCACGCCGCCACCAATCTTTTGGGACCCTTCGGCGCCACCGCCGCCGACATCCTGCTGCAGTATTTCGGCTTTGCCGCCCTCGCCTTCCTCACCGCCCCGATCGCCTGGGGCACCCGCGCCATGATGGGCTGGCAGCTCGATTATGCCGTGCTGCGCGCCATCGCCTGGCCGGCGGGCACGCTGGCTTTGGCGGCAGGTCTTGGCTTACTGCCCGGGCCGGGCAGTTTTCCGGCTGGCGGCACGGTCGGCATCGCCGCCATCATGCTGGCCGAGCGCTGTGCCACAGCGTGGCAGCAGCCTTGGGTGAGCTGGGCCGCGCCGCTGCTGCTGCTGATCTCCGGTCTAGTGCTCGCCTTCCTGGCGGCCGATATCAAAGTGAAGACACTGGCCAAGGGCGGTTTTCATACCCTTGCCTTCTTCTATTGGGTTGGCAGCCTGCTCAAAACCCCGGAAGCCAAGCCAGCCCCCAAGCGCGTGCGCCGCACGGAACCCAAGATCAAGCGCGAACCCTCTCTCGAACCGGAAATCGACAACGGACCGGATATCGACGAAGAGGAAGAGAACGAACAGCCGAGCCTCGATCTTGCCCCCGAACCGGCGGGCTCTCGGGTCAAGCGCGAAGAGACGAAAAAATCCGTTACGGTCAAGCGGGCGCAGCAACCGGCGCTGGCCTTGGCCTCCGGCGATTACGAATTGCCGCCGCTGGGCGTTCTCTCCGAACCGGTGGTGCTCGGCGACCAAGCGGCTTTCTCAGACGAGAGTCTGGAAGAAAACGCCCGCATGCTGGAATCGGTACTCTCCGATTTCGGCGTCAAGGGCCGCATCATGGCGGTGCGTCCGGGCCCGGTGGTGACGCTCTATGAATTCGAGCCTGCTGCGGGCGTAAAATCCAGCCGCGTGATTGCGCTTGCCGATGATGTGGCCCGCTCCATGTCGGCGGTGGCAGCGCGTATCGCCGTGATCCCGGGCCGCAATGTCATGGGCATCGAGCTGCCCAACCAGACGCGCGAAACCGTTTATCTGCGCGAGCTATTGGCTTCGTCCGAATTCGAAAAGGCGAAAAACCCGCTGATCCTGGCGCTGGGCAAGACCATCGGGGGCGAAGCGGTGATGGCCGATCTCGCCAAGATGCCTCACTTGCTGATCGCCGGTACCACCGGTTCGGGCAAGTCGGTGGCGATCAACACCATGATTCTGTCGCTGCTCTACCGGATGACTCCGGACCAGTGCAAACTGATCATGATCGACCCCAAGATGCTGGAATTGTCGGCCTATGACGGCATCCCGCATCTTCTGACCGCGGTGGTGACCGATCCGCGCAAAGCCGTCGTGGCCTTGAAATGGGCGGTGCGCGAAATGGAAGAGCGCTATCGCAAGATGTCCAAGCTCGGCGTGCGCGGCATCGAAGCCTTCAACGAACGCGTCAAGAAAGCCAAGGGCAAAGGCGAAGTCCTGAAGCGCACGGTGCAGACCGGCTTCGACCGCGAAACCGGCAAGCCAATCTATGAAGACGAAGTGCTCGAACTCGAGCCCATGCCGTACATCGTGGTGGTGGTCGACGAAGTGGCCGACCTGATGATGGTCTCGGGCAAGGAAATCGAAGGCGCGGTGCAGCGCCTGGCACAGATGGCGCGCGCCGCCGGCATCCATCTCATCGCCGCCACGCAACGCCCGTCGGTCGACGTCATCACCGGCACCATCAAAGCGAACTTCCCGACCCGTATCTCCTTCCAGGTCACCTCGAAGATCGACAGCCGCACCATTCTGGGCGAGCAAGGCGCCGAACAGCTCCTCGGTCAAGGCGATATGCTCTACATGATGGCCGGCGGCCGCATTCGCCGCATCCATGGCCCCTTCGTTTCCGACGAGGAAGTCGAAGAGGTGGTCAAGCATCTGAAAGCGCAAGGCGCGCCGGAATATCTCGACGCCGTCACCGAAGAACCCGATGACGAGAGCAGCGATCCGATGTCGGCCTTCGGCGAAGGCAATGGTGAATCCGGCGACGATCTCTACGACAAAGCGCTGGCTATCGTGGCGCGCGAACGCAAGGCCACCACGAGCTACATTCAGCGCCGCTTGCAGATCGGCTACAACCGTGCGGCCCGCCTGATCGAACGCATGGAAGAAGAACAGGTTATTTCCAAGCCCAATCACAAGGGCGTGCGCGAAGTTCTGTTGCCCGATCACAACGAAGTCTGAACTCCCTACGCCAACTCTTGCCGTTGCGGCATGCTTTTCAGGGCGTGCCACACCGGTTAGAAGGCTGCGGGGATGCTTTTTTGGAAATGACAATGCGCAAGATCGCAGCGGTTGTTGCTTTGACCTTGTTGACTGCGGCCGCACAAGCGGCCGGCAACGCCAAGCAGGGTGAAATCATCTTTGGCCGTTGCGGCGCCTGCCATACCGTCGAAAAGGGCGGCGGCAATGGCCTCGGCCCCAACCTGTCCGGCGTGGTTGGCCGAAAGGCCGGTTCGCTTCAGGGCTTTCCCTATTCCCCCGCATTGAAGAATTCCAAGCTCGTCTGGACGGAAGACACTCTGCACAAATGGGTGGCCGATCCGCAGAAGCTGGTGCCGGGCACCCGCATGATCTTCAACGGCCTGCGTAACAAGCAGGATATCGACGATCTCGTCGCCTATCTCAAAACCAAGAAATAATCAGATGGAGAGCGTGCCGAGGACCTGCCGCTCTTCCTCGTTTTCCAGCCGCAGCTCATAACGGCTCGGCTTGAGGAAGAACACCGCCTCGCGGGCATTGAGAGGGGCGGGATATTGATCGGAGGGAATGGCGGCCGGGTTGGCGGCCTCTTCTACTGGCACCGCTTGCAGCAAGGCCTTTTCCGCCGGGATGTCCGTCAATTTAAAATGAGCTTCCTTGCGCCCAGGAGCGCTGGCTAGCCAGCCGGGGCGGCCTTGCACCTCGTTCAACCGTGGGTGGATCACCTCGAAATCGAGCGCCGTTTTGGCGGTAGAAAGGCGCACGGGCTCGCCATCGCTGTTCTTCAAAATGATCGGCTTTTCCGGGCGGAACTGATCCAAAATCGCTGCCAAGCTATCGTCTTCCGACAATCCTACTGGCGGGGGCACGGTCCAGGCTTGCCCAAGGCATAAAGGATCGATGCCGGTTTTGGCTTTGAGGCGCGCCGCAAACCAGAGCTGGTGATTATAAACCTCGGCTTTCAAGACATGGTCATAGCCGCAATAGACGAAGATGCGCGCCTTGGGATCGGCCTCCAGGATATGGGCGATGAAATTGTTGGCCTCGGCATCTTCGCGCACTTCGATCTGCTGCTCGGATGAGGAGCCTGCGCCCTGCATCTGATCGGGACGGACCTCATAAGAGGCAAAACGATAGCCCAGCCGCCGCGCTGCACGCACCATCTCGGCAAAGACAGGATCAGCGAGATACCAGCCCAGCTCAGCCGTGATTGGCGCGCCGGAATTGAGGGCTTGCATGGCTCCGTTAGGCCAAACGCGTTCGGTATTGGTGAAGGTCTCTGCGGCGAAAATCGTGAAGCCTTCGAAGCGCAATTCCTCCATCAGCCTTTCGGCAAAGACCCGGCAGCGGGAAACGTGATGAGCCTCATTGAGGATCACGATCTGGCGGCCCTTGGCCGCTGCCATAATGGCCTCAAGCGCATCCTGGGCGGTGCAGCCGGACAAATCGGGCGCCGTCAGGCCGCGAGTCGCAAAGCCGCCCCAGGCGGCCTGTTCATCCCCCGTCATGGCCAGTACCTGGGCCAGCAGATCCTGCATAGCCGGGTTGCTTGGCGCTTCTGTCTGCATCTGGCGCAACAGCGGCAGGTACCGCCCGTTTTGGGTCAGCAAGCGGGAAGCATCCGCCAAAGCCACAGCACCAGCAGGGCGAAAACACGCCAAAACAGCAGCAGAGAAGAGGAACGAGCGACGATCGAGCATAGGACCAGCCTGACAGGCAAAGGTTACCTCCATGCGACCGCAGCCACCAGTTGCGACTGCTTGCACCGGCGGAAGCTATCGCCCCAAAGCCCTTCGTTGACAGAAGGTCGCCCCCCTTCTAGCGTCCGCCGTCCGAGCAGCTCACATAAAACGGCTGCGGAAAGGTCCGCTGGCTCGACCTTTCCGATCAGGGAAGCGCATGAAGGTCCTGGTGCCCGTAAAACGGGCGGTCGATTACAACGTGAAAGTCCGGGTCAAAGCGGACCAGAGCGGTGTCGAACTCGCCAACGTCAAAATGAGCATGAACCCTTTCGACGAAATCGCCGTCGAAGAGGCCGTGCGTCTGAAGGAAAAAGGCAAAGCCTCCGAAGTGGTTGCCGTCTCGATCGGGCCGCAGCAAGCCAGCGAAACCCTGCGCACGGTGCTCGCCATGGGGGCCGACCGGGGCATCCTGGTGAAGACCGATGAAGCGGCCGAGCCGCTGGCAGTGGCAAAAATCCTCAAGGCCATTTGCGAAGCCGAACAGCCGCGCCTCGTGATTACCGGTAAACAAGCCATCGATGATGACAGCAACCAGACCGGTCAAATGCTGGCGGCCCTCATGGGCTGGCCGCAGGGCACCTTCGCCCATGAGCTGGAAATCCAGGAGGCCGCTTTACGGGTGGTGCGCGAGATCGACGGCGGCCTGCAGACCCTCGAATTGCGCCTTCCAGCGGTGATCACCACGGATTTGCGCCTCAACGAGCCGCGCTATGCCTCGCTGCCCAACATCATGAAGGCGAAAAAGAAGCCCATCGCGGAAACCATCCCAGCCGATTACGGCGTGGACGTCACCCCGCGGGTAAAAGTGCTGTCTGTGGCCGAACCGGCCAAGCGGCAAGCGGGCGTGAAGGTGAAGTCGGTGGCCGAGCTGCTAGACAAGCTGAAAAACGAAGCGGGGGTGCTCTGATGCCCAGCCTCGTTCTGGCCGAACACGACAACAAGCATCTTAGCGATGCCACTGCCAAGACAGTGACCGCAGCCCAGCAATTGGGCGAGCCGGTTCATATTCTGGTGGCAGGCCATGGCTGCACGGAGGTGGTTCACACCGCCGCGCGCCTTTATGGGGTGGAAGCGGTGATCTTTGCCGATGACCCGCTTTATGCCCGGCCCCTGGCCGAAAGCCTTGCCGCCCTGATTCTCTCCGTGGCAGATCGCTATGAGGCGTTCCTGGCGCCCGCGACTGCCAATGGCAAAAATGTGCTGCCGCGTGTGGCCGCGCTGCTCGATGTGCCGCAGATTTCCGAAATCACCAAGGTCTTGAGCCCCCACACGTTCGAGCGGCCGATTTATGCCGGCAGCGTGGTGCAGACCGTCCAGGCCCCGGCGGGCAAGAAGGTGCTCACCGTACGCAGCACAGCCTTCAAACCTGCCGAGCAAGGCGGAGCGGCGCTGATGGTGGCGATCCCGGCCGGGTCCGATCCAGAGCTATCGAATTTCGTCGGGGAGAATCTTTCGGTCTCCGAACGGCCGGAACTGACCGCGGCCAAAATCGTCATTTCGGGCGGACGCGGGCTGCAGTCCGCCGAGAATTTCAAGCTCCTGGAACGGGTTGCCGACAAGCTCAAGGCCGCTGTGGGCGCCAGCCGCGCCGCTGTCGATGCCGGGTTTGTGCCCAATGATTACCAGGTCGGCCAGACCGGCAAGGTGGTAGCCCCGGATCTCTACATTGCCGTCGGAATTTCCGGGGCGATTCAACACCTTGCGGGGATGAAAGATTCCAAAATCATCGTCGCCATCAACAAGGATGAAGAAGCCCCGATCTTCCAGATCGCCGATTACGGGCTTGTTGCCGACCTGTTCCAGGCGTTGCCGGAAATGGACGCGGAACTGGGCAAGTGAATTGAACCATGGGCAAAGCTAAGGTAACCGGTTTCCATAAGACCGGAGCGCGCTCCAAACGGGGATTAGCATGACTATCGAACGCATCGGGGTGGTTGGCGCAGGCCAGATGGGTACGGGCATCGCCCATGTGCTGTCGCTCGCCGGATATGACGTGCTTCTGGAAGACATCAGCCCGGAGCAGCTTGAGAAGTCCGTGGCGCTGATCCGCAAGAATATGGGACGGCAGGCCGCCAAAGGACTGATCGGCGAAGCCGAGATCGAACCGGCACTCGCACGCATCAAGCCGGTTACAGGCTTCGAGGCCATGGGGGACCGCGATCTGGTCATCGAAACCGCCTTTGAAGACGAAGCTTTGAAGCGCTCGATCTACAAAGACCTCTGCCCCCATCTGAAGAAAGACGCCCTTCTCGCCAGCAATACCTCGTCGATTTCGGTGACCCGTTTGGCGGCGTCAACCGACCGGCCGGAGCATTTCATCGGCCTGCATTTCATGAATCCGGTGCCGGTGATGCAGCTGGTGGAAGTGATCCGGGGCATCGCCACCGACGATTCCACTTATCAGGCGGCCCTCGAAATCGTGAAGCGGATCGGCAAAACGGCCGCTTATGCCGAGGATTTCCCGGCTTTCATCGTCAACCGCATCCTGCTGCCGATGATCAACGAAGCCGTCTACACACTGTATGAAGGCGTGGGGAATGTGGAAGCGATCGACACCGCCATGCGGCTGGGCGCCAACCATCCTATGGGACCGCTGCAACTGGCTGATTTCATCGGCCTCGACACCTGTCTGGCAGTGATGCAGGTCCTCTATGAGGGCTTGGCGGACTCGAAATACCGCCCCTGCCCGCTGCTGGTGAAATATGTCGAAGCCGGTTGGCTGGGCCGCAAGACCGGCCGCGGTTTCTACGATTACCGCAGCGAGCACCCGGTGCCGACGCGGTAAAAGGACAGTCCTAGGCTTGAGGGTTCCATGCCCAAAAGAAAGTGGGCATCGCAATTACGGCAATTGCTGGGGGCGCGGGTAAAACGCCAAAGCGCCACGGTGAAGCGCATCACGCTCGCAGAACTCCTCGCGGACATGAAGCCTGAGCGGCAGCACAAAGCGGATGATGATCCACCCCGCGGAGCAGAGCTGCTCTAATCAGCGCGAGAATCCCCTGTGGTCACGATCTCGCCAACCCGCACTTTCAGAAGTTGAGGGGCTGAGTCGCGGTCAACCTGCGCGGCCGAAGTTGGCGCTTATGCATCCTTTTCGCAGCGTCGGTTTCCGGCGCTAAACTTGCCTTCCGCGCTACTTCCGCTTTGCGCCAATAATTGCCCCTTATAAGGCGTGGAACGGCTCCAAGCTGCAAGCTAGCACATCATCAAGGTCTGATTTGGGACGTGGTCCTGCCATTCGGATTTTCCGATCAATTGGCTTAGGCTGTTCCGACGCTCATCATGCCGGAGCCCACTTATGCTCAATCGCCTCCTTCCTCGGTCACTGAACGATCATTATTACGGGTCACAAATCGGCCTTTGGCTTTTTGGCATAGTTCTGTTCATTGAGGGGGGCATCGGGCTGAGATCTGCACTCCAGCCGCGCTTGGTCGCGATGGGTGCCGATGGCTTACCACTAGACAAGTTCGATCCCACCGCCACCGCCGCAGTGGTCGCGCTGTTCGCCCTAGTAGGTTTGGCTCGCCTAGCAATCGCCCTGATGGGTGTGGTGACCCTGGCTCGTTACCGCGCCTTGGTGCCGCTCTTCTATCTCCAGCTGCTGTTCTTTCAGGTGGGCAGCAAGCTTCTCCTGACCCTCAATCCTATTACGCGGAACGACGACATCGGCAGCCGAAGCGGCTCCGCGATCATCTGGGGACTTACGGCTCTGCTGGTGGTCGGCTTTGTATTGTCGCTCGTGGGTGGACGCCGAAAATCTTGAGTTGCGGAACGGCTAGTTAAGGCGCTTCTGCGCCCTTCTCGCAAAGATCGGTTTGGGTGCGACTCCGGACCTTCGGGCTATTTCCGGCTCGCGCCAGCCATGATGGCGAAGGGTGCCCCCTTCCCGCGCTTCGGGCGGACTTCCCCCTAAACGGGGGAAGAAAGCCATTCATCGGGCTAGCGCTCCGCGACCGCTTTAAGCCAAGCCACGCCATCGGGATTGGCCCAATCAGGGGCCCCTTCGGCGCGGCCGATTTCCTTGCCCTCCTTATCGATCAGGATCGTCATGGGCAGGCCGACGGCGCCAAAGGCCCGGATCACCGCGGCATTGGCATCGACATTGGCCGGAAGGCTGCCGGCCCCATGGGATTTGAGGAAAGCGGCGGCCTCGGCTTGGCTGTCGCGGCTAACATCAACCGGCACCACCACAAAACGGTCGGCCGGAATGGCCTTTTGCAAGGCCGCCAAGGCCGGAAGCTCCTTCACACAAGGCCCGCACCAGGGCGCCCAGAGGTTGAGCAGCACCACCCGGCCCTTGTAATCGCTGAGGGATTTCGCGGCCCCGCCAACCCCTGTGAAGGCCACGGCGGGAACCGCAACGGCAGGCTCGGTTTTCTTGAAGGGTGCGAGGGCGGCCGGCGGGTTGGCCGGAGCCAGGGCCGCCTTTCCAATGGGCCCCAATTTCCCATATAGAACAGCCAGCAACAGAACGGCCGCGCCGGCCAGGATCGCAAGAACAAGGAGGCGTGGCTTGGTCACGGACGTCTCATGAGTGCAAACAAGATGTGGGGAGGCCGCTTCGAAGGCGGCCCGGCGAAGATCATGGAGGAGTTTACCCCCTCCATCGGCTTTGACCAGCGCCTGGCGGAACAGGATCTCGCCGGATCGCGCACCCATGCCCGCATGCTGGCGGCGCAAGGCATCATCTCCAAAGCCGATATGGAAGCGATCCTGAAAGGGCTCGACACCATCGGGGCCGAGATCAAGGAAGGCCGTTTCGAATTCAAGCGCGCGCTGGAAGACATCCATCTGAATATCGAATCCCGCTTGGCCGAGCTGGCGGGACCGGCGGCCGGACGTCTGCACACGGCGCGTTCGCGCAACGATCAGGTGGCGACCGATTTCCGCCTTTGGGTGCGCGCTGCCTGCCAACGGGCCGAGGAAGGGCTGCAGGAGCTGCAGCGGGCCCTGTTCAAACAGGCCGAAACCAACATCACCACCATCATGCCCGGCTTCACCCATATGCAATCGGCCCAGCCGGTGACGTTCGCGCATCATTTGCTAGCTTATATTGAGATGTTCGCGCGGGACCGCGGCCGTTTTGCCGATGCCTTGAAGCGGCTCAACGAGTGTCCGCTGGGGTCCGCCGCGCTGGCGGGAACGCCCTACCCCATCGACCGCGATTACACCGCGCTGGGGCTTGGCTTCGCCCGTCCGATGCGCAATTCGCTCGACGGCGTTTCCGCGCGCGATTTCGCGCTGGAATATCTGGCGGCGGCTTCGATCTCAGCCACCCATCTGTCGAAACTCGCCGGTGAGATCGTGCAGTGGTGTTCGCCGGGCTTCGGATTCGTGAAGCTGTCGGATCAGTTCACCACCGGCTCTTCCATCATGCCGCAAAAGCGCAATCCCGATGCCGCCGAACTGGTGCGCGGCAAGACCGGGCGCGTGCTCGGCGATTTCGTGGCCCTGGCGACGACCGTCAAAGGCTTGGTCCTCGCTTACGGCACCGATCTGCAGGAAGACAAGGAACGCGTCTTCGATGCCGCCGACACGCTGGAAATCTCGCTGGCCGTGATGGCCGGCATGTTTGCCGATCTCAAGGCCCAGCCGGAGCGCATGCGGGCCTTGGCCAATGCCGGATATCCCACGGCGACCGATCTTGCCGATTGGCTGGTGCAGAGCTGCGGCAAGCCGTTCCGTGAAGCCCATCACATCACCGGTTCCATCGTCAAACGTGCCGAAGACCTCGGCGTCGATCTCGACAAGCTGCCGCTTGCCGAAATGCAGGCCATCGAGCCGGGCATCACCGAAGATGTGCTGAAGGTATTGAGCGTGGAAGCTTCGGTGGCCGCGCGCATGAGTTATGGCGGCACGGCACCTGATCGCATCCGCGAACAGATTCATTTCTGGCGGGAGAAGCTGAAATGAAGAAGCTGCCTCTGCTTATTGCCTTTGCCGTCGCACTCTTTGTTGCCGGCTGCGGCGTGAAGAACGATCTCGAAAAACCGAATGGCCAGCCGGTCAAAAAAGGCCAGACGGATCCTTCCAAACCGCCATCCACCCTGGGCCGATGAATCATTTCCGCTATCGTAACGGCGTTCTCAGCGCCGAAGAGGTCAGCCTCGCGGCTATCGCCGCCGCCGTGGGCACGCCGTTCTATTGCTATTCCACCGCCACGCTGGAACGCCATTACCGCGTCTTCTCGCAATCGCTGCCGAAAGATTCGCTGGTCGCGTTTTCGGTGAAGGCCAATGGCAATCTCGCGGTGTTGAAAACGCTGGCCGTCCTGGGCGCCGGCGCCGACGTGGTTTCGGGCGGCGAGTTGAAGAAAGCGCTCGCAGCCGGCATTGCCGCGGACAAGATCGTTTTCTCCGGCGTCGGCAAGACCAAGAGCGAAATGACCACCGCGCTGAAAGCGGGGATCTATCAGTTCAATGTCGAAAGCGAGCCGGAGCTTTTCGCGCTGAACGAGGTCGCGGGCTCTCTCGGCGTGAAGGCGCCGATTGCTTTCCGCGTCAATCCCGATGTCGATGCGCTGACCCACGCCAAGATCTCCACCGGCCATTCCGAAACCAAATTCGGCGTGCCATGGGTGAAGGTGCGCGACGCCTATGCCGCCGCCGCGAAACTGCCAAATATCGATGTTTGCGGCATCGACGTGCATATCGGCAGTCAGATCACCGACCTTTCGCCGTTTGCCGCCGCTTTCCAGCGCGTCACGGAGCTGACCAAGAGCTTGCGGGAGGATGGCCACGCGATTTCGCGCGTCGATCTCGGTGGCGGCTTGGGCGTGCCTTATCGCAACGACAACATCCCGCCGCCCGATCCGGCCGCTTACGGGGAACTCGCCAGCAAAGTGGCGAAAGAAACCGGCGCCCGCCTCGTCTTCGAACCTGGCCGGGTGATTGTCGCCAATGCCGGCGTGCTGGTAACCCGTGTCATCTACGCCAAAGAAGGCGAAAACCGGAATTTCCTAATCGTCGATGCCGGCATGAACGACCTCATACGCCCAGCGATGTATGATGCCCATCACGACATCGTATCGGTGAGCGAGCCTGAGACGGATGCCCCCTGGACGCGTTACGACGTGGTAGGTCCGGTGTGTGAAACCTCGGACATCTTTGGCGCCGAGCGCGCCTTGCCCGTCCTCAAGCCGGACGATCTGGTGGCGATTTTGGCGGCAGGTGCCTATGGTGCGGTGATGGCGTCGGCCTACAATGCCAGGCCGTTGGCGCCCGAAGTGCTGGTCAAGGGAGCGGATTGGGCCGTGGTGCGGCCGCGGATGGATGATGACGCGCTTTACGCCTCCGACAGAATTCCGCCCTGGCTCGGGTAAAAATGGCTGGGATAAGCGCGTCCGCCGCTATGTTCTCTTGGCGCGCGCACTTCTCGGCTTCGAACGCATCTGGCCAGCCTTGTGGCCTGCCAGCGGCATCGCCGGATTGGTGCTTGGCGCCGCGCTGTTCGATCTCTTCACACCGCTGCCCTGGCCGCTGCATGCGCTGATCCTGGCCTGCATTACGACGGCCATCGCGCTGACGCTTTACTTCAATCTGGAACACGTCCATCTGCCGCGCTGGGAGGAAGGCGCAAGGCGGCTGGAACAGGACAGCGCTCTGGTGCATCGCCCGATTTCCGAAGCCGGTGATGCGCTGGCGGCAGGCGCGGGCGATCCTTTGGCCGAAGAGTTGTGGCACGCGCATTTGCGGGCCCGCTTGAACGGCCTCAACCGGCTGCATCTCAACCTGCCAAAATCGGCGTTGCCGCGCCGCGATCCCAAAGCGATCCGCTTTGCCATTCTTCTCTTGGTGGTGATCGGGTTCCTGGTGGCGGGCAACGATGGACCACGCCGCATCCAAGCCATTTTCACGCCCAATCCCGGGGTGCTTGCCACTCTTGATGCCTGGATCGATCCGCCCGCTTACACCGGGCAAGCACCGATCTATCTTGGCCGCGAAAACCGCGTTTCGGTGCCTGCCGGTTCCGTGCTGAATCTGCGCGTGCATGGCGCCGATCATCGCCCTTCGGCCACGCTTGACGATGTGCGCTTTGACGGCGGCAAAGGCGAATATGCCGCCAGCGCCATCTTGCGGGAGACCGACCGCATCCGCGTGCGCGCGGGCGGCCACACCATCGGCAACTGGCATGTCACCGTGATCCCCGACAAGCCGCCGACCATTGCCTTCGCCGGTAAGCCGGAAGCGACCGAACGCCAAGCCTTGAAGCTTACCTATGCCATCAGCGACGATTACGGCGCCACCCAAGCGCGCGCCATCATCCGCCCGCATAACCGCCCGGGCGAGCCACTCATCATCGACCTGCAAATACCGGAGCGCTCGCTCAAACCGGTAGTGACGTCCAGCTTCCGCGATCTCACCGAGCATCCTTATGCGGGTCTTGAGGTTGATATCACCCTGGAAGCCGTCGATGCCGCCGGGAACAAAGCCAGCAGCAACACCATCACCTTCCGCCTGCCCTCACGCACCTTCACCGATCCTCTGGCGCGTTCTTTGATCGAACAGCGGCAGAATCTGGCCACCCAAGGCCTGGGCGCGCGCATTCAAACCGTCAAGACGCTCGATGCCCTCACATATGCGCCGGAATATTTCTTTGAAGGCAAGCAAAAGGCCTATCTCGGCATCCGCTCGGCGCTGCATTCCACCCAAGGGGCGCGCAACAAGGAAGACTTCAGACGCATCGAGGATTTGTTGTGGCAGATCGCGGTCAGCTTGGAACAAGGCGGACTACTCACCATGGCCGATCAGCTGCGGCGCATGCAGGAAATGCTGACGCAGATGATGGCCCAAGGCGCGCCACAGGAGGAAATCGATGCCTTGCTCAAGCGCTATCAGGAGCTGATGCAGCAGTATCTCTCGGCGCTGGCCCAGAATGCCCCGCAAAACGGCGCGCAACAGCCCAACCCGAATGCCAAAGTGCTGGGTGCCGATGATCTGGCGGCGCTGATGAAAGCCATCCAAAGCCTGTCGCAAAGCGGGGATCGCATGAGGGCGATGCAGCTTCTGGCCATGCTGCAAAATCTTTTGGAAAACGCCCAAGTCGCCGGCAACGGCGGCACCGGCCAGGGCATGGGCGGCGATCCGGCTGCCAACGAAGCTTTGCGCAATCTCGGCGATCTGATGGGCCGCCAGCGCATGCTGCTGGACAAGACCTTCCGGCAAAGCGACGGCAATGGCGATCCCAAAGACGGCGGCGCCAAAGGTCTGTCACAACAGCAAGGCCAGTTGCGCAATGATCTCGAAGGGCTGAAAGGCAAGCTCGGCAAGAAAGGCCCGGGACAGGACAATCTCGACAAGGCCGGCAAGCTGATGGACGAAGCGCAAAAGGCCCTCGGCATGTCGGACTTCCCGCGCGCCACGACCTTCCAGAAATACGTGCTCGACGAATTGCGCAAAGGTGCCGATGCGGTGGCCAAAGCCGCCGGTCAGGGCCAGAACCAAGCGCAAGGCAAGCAGGACCCGCTTGGCCGCAACACCGGCAGCACCGGACGCGGCGGCAGCGATGTGAAAATCCCCGATGCGCAGGTGCTGCAGCGGGCGCATGACATCTTGATGGAACTGCGCAAGCGCGCGGGACAGCAAGGCCGGCCGAAGGAAGAACTCGATTACATTGACCGGCTGTTGAAGCAATTCTGATCGCGAGAGGGACCTGGTCGCGCTAATCGGCGCTCTGGAATCAGACCCCCGCCGGTCCTGCGGGCCTCCTCCCCCTTTTCAGGGGGAGAAGTCTCTTAATCCATCTTGGCGATGTAAGGCAGGGCGCGATGATTGCCGGCTTCGTCCATGCCATAACCGACGATGAAGTCACGGCAAGCAGTGAAGCAGGCGAAATCCGCCTTTTCCACGGCCGTCGGCAATTGCTTGTCCACCACGACGGCTGAGATCACCTGATTGGCACCGTATTCCTTCACCAGTTCGCGCGCCTTGGCGATGGTGTGACCGCCATCCAGCACGCCATCGATGAGCAGGACATTCTTGCCCTGGAAATTATCATTCGGCGGGATGAGCACTTTCACGCCCTTTTCGGCTTGGCGGCCAACGTAAGAACGCAGCCAAAGGAACTCGGTCGGGATGGAAATGCCTTCATTGGCGAGGGCGCGGAGCAGATCGGCGGCAAACACGTAAGCGCCCACTAGAATGGGCGTGGCCAGATGCGGGATCACCGGCCCTTGAGCGATCTCATGAGCGATGGCTTTGACGCGTTGGGCGATCTGTTCTTCGGAAAACAGTACGGTAGGGTGCATTACTCTCCAGCTTTCGCAAATCGAACTTCGTAAGAGGCCGCCCCTTCAGGCGGGTTCGAAAGCCGGGTGACAAATCGTGTGGACTGACCGGGTTTCAGCGTCATGACTTGTGGCGCTACGGTCCAGTGATAGAGCTCGCGCTTGTCGCGGTCGACCAATCCCACCCGAATCTGCGGTACCGGCAGTTCTCGGCTGGTCACATTGGTCAGGGCACCCGTCACCGTCAAGACGATCCGGCCGTTCTGCGGCGCCTCGGATGATTTGACATTGCCGAGCTTGAGGCCGGAAGGCACCACTTTGAAGCCCAAACCCGAATAAAGCGAAGCCGATTTCGGCCAAACCTCAACAACCTCCCGGCGATATTCCGTGGCGGCATAAGCGATCACCAGCACAACAACCACCAAGCTGGCCCATCCGGCCATCAATATGGCCTTTTTTGTGTACCAGGGTTCACGCGGAGGCGCCGGAGGTTCCTCTTCCTCATAGACCGGCTCAGGCTCCTCAACCTGCGGCTCCGGGTCGCGTACCGGTGCGACAGGCTGCTGAAACACAACCGGTTCGGCGGCCTCGGGCGGAGTGAAGAAGGGCGGCGGAACGTCCTCTTCGGGCAGCGCATGCCAGACATGCCCGCATTTGGCGCAGCGCACATTGCGGCCATCGGGCGGAAATGCCGCCGCATTGACCTCATAGCGCGTTCCGCAAGACGGGCAGGCTAAAATCATCGAGCAGGTCCCAAAGGCAAAAATAGGCGGCATGCAGGGGTGCCGCAAGGCGTTGTACACGAGGAGACTGAAGGTCTCGTAACCATGGCGGACGGACGCTATGGTCGGGCATGGTTCGCTTCGAAAATGTCGGCATGCGCTACGGCGCCGGTCCCGAGGTATTGCGGGACGTGACCTTTGTCCTGGAAGCCGGCTCCTTCACATTTCTGACCGGTTTATCGGGAGCGGGCAAGACAACACTTTTGAAACTAATTTCGATGGCGGAGCCGCCCTCCCGCGGGCTGATCACCCTGTTCGGCCATGATCTGGCGACCGCCAAGCGTTCCTCGCTGCCCGCCTTGCGCCGGCGCATCGGGGTGGTGTTCCAAAATTTCCGCCTGATCAACCACCTGTCGGCCTTCGATAATGTCGCCTTGCCGCTGCGCATCGCCGGGCGCAAGGAGGGCGAATACATGCGGGATGTGGAAGAACTCATGGTCTGGGTCGGGCTTGGCGACCGCATGAACGCCGTCCCGCCGACGCTATCGGGCGGCGAGCAGCAGCGCGTGGCCATCGCCCGCGCCGTGGTGGCCAAACCGGACCTGCTCATCGCCGACGAACCGACCGGCAATGTCGATCCCGAGATCGGCGCCCGTCTGATCCGCCTGTTTGCCGAACTGAACCGGCTCGGCACCACTGTTCTGATTGCCACCCATGACCGTCATCTGGTGGAAAATGCGCGCGCGCGCGAAATGCGCCTGGTCGACGGACGGCTGGTCGAATTGAGGACGCCGCGGCCATGAAGCGCCCCATTATGCCAAAGGCCAAAGGGGCCGCACCGCTCGATGTGGTGATCGCCGTGATGGCATTCCTGGCGGCACTTGCTTTGGGCGCCTCTCTGATCGCCAACCGCGCCGCGGAAGGCTGGTCACAAGGTCTTTCCAGCAAAATCACCGTGCAAGTGATGCCGCCCGACACCGGCAATGCGCGCGAAGCACTCAGCAAAGAAACCGAAGCCGTGCTGTCGGTGCTGCGCGCAGCCCCCGGTATTGCCCATGCTGCACCGCTCTCCGAAGCCGAACAGGCCAAGCTGGTGCAACCCTGGCTCGGCAGCAATGCGCTGGTAGCGGATCTGCCGCTGCCGCAATTGATCGATGCCGATATCGCCCCGGGCTCCAGCCTTGATGCGAAGACCTTGGCGGCACAGATCAAAGCGGTAGCACCACATGCGGTGGTGGACGACCACAGCCGTTGGATCGGGCGCTTGCAAGACGTCGCCGCGACGCTGGTTTGGTCGGCTTATGGAATCCTTTTGCTGATTGCTGTGGCCACTGCATCCACCGTGGCTTTCGCCACCCGCGCCGGCCTCGACGCGCATAGCGACATGGTGGAATTGCTGCATCAGATGGGCGCGCATTCCCGCTTCATCGCGCGGGCCTTCGAGTGGCATTATTTTCGCGCCACGCTAACCGCGGCCGGTGCCGGCGCCACCTTCGCCGTAGTCTTGTTTTTGACAGCCGGCGGACTCGAATCAGTGGGATATGAACCTGTTCCTTTCCTGCCGCCGCTCTCCTTGAAATCGATTGAGCTGTTGTGGCTGCTCACGGTTCCGGCCATGGCGGGGCTGATCGCCTTGATCACCGCGCGGCTTTCGGTTTTGGCGGCCCTGCGCGCGCTTCATTAGCGTGAGGCCTGTATGGGGGCTTTTCCTGAGCCCCCGGCCAGAGCATTATTGCGGCACTAAATGGAGTGGCAGGCTTGCTGAAGTGGCTCGTATTCCTGGTTGTTGCGGCTTACGCGGCAGGATTCGTGCTATTCGCAACGCATCTGCCGCATCCACCACGCGCGCTGCCGCGGGCCGACGGCATTGTCGCCTTGACCGGCGGCGGCTTACGCCTGGATGTGGCGGTGACTCTGCTCGAGAAAGGCGTCGGCGAAAGGCTGCTCATTTCGGGCGTGAACACCCAAGCTACCAAACGCGATCTGAAATTGCTGGTGCATGGAAGGCGGCGCTTCGATTGCTGCGCCGATCTCGGCTATGCCGCGGAAAACACCTTCGGCAATGCCAAAGAGGCGGCGGCCTGGACCCGTTTCCACCATTACAAGCGCATCGTGCTCGTCACCTCGCGCTATCACATGCCGCGCAGCCTGCTCGAATTCCGCGACGTGATGCCGGATGTGAAGGTGGTCCCTTATCCTGTCGATCCGGATGGCGGCCGCGGCTTTCCCAACACGATGCGTAATCTAAAAAGCCTGCATAGCGAATATTGGAAATATCTTGCCGTGACCTTCATGACCTCTGCGGGATTGGAACCGGACCTTGACCGGACGAAGCCCACAGCGGAGTCTCGCCCCGCAGCGTGAAACGGCCCATCCCGTGACCTTCCTCCGATCCTGCCTATTTATGCTTTTTTTCGTCCTGGTTTCGGCGGTGATGTTCCTGGCCGTGCTGCCGACCCTGCTGATGCCGCGCATGGCCGTGGTGCGCTGCTCGCAGAGCTGGAGCCGGGTGATGTTCTGGGGTCTGAAATGGATCGCCGGTTGCGATTATGAAGTGCGCGGCGAAATCCCCAAAGGCGCCGTGCTGGTTGCCGCCAAGCATATGAGTATGTGGGATACGCTGGCGCTCTACATGCTGCTCGACGACGTTTGCATCGTGGTCAAGCGCGAGCTGCTCAGCATTCCCTTTTATGGCTGGTACATCAAAAAAGCCGGGGTCATCAGTGTCGACCGTAAGGGCGGCGCGGCGGCCTTGCGCCGGATGACGGCGGAATCCAAGCCGGTGATGGCCGCCGGACGCCCCATCGCCATCTTCCCGGAAGGCCATCGCATGAAACCGGGCGCAGCCCCGGACTACAAACCAGGCGTGGCCGGGCTCTATACCCTGTTCAATCTTCCTTGCGTGCCCGCCGCCCTCAATTCCGGGCAATTCTGGGAAGGCATTACCAAGCGTCCTGGCACCATCGTGATCGCATTCCTGCCCCCCATCCCGGCAGGGTTGAAGCGCGCTGAATTTATGCGGGAGCTGGAAACCCGGATCGAGACCGCGAGCAATGCGTTGCTGGCAGAAGGCCAAGCTCTGCTGAGCCAAAAAACCTAGGCAAAGCCTCGGAACGCTTGGTGAACAAATCTTGAATTCGGCGGCCGCGGTTGATATTTCTTTAACCCGTCCTCGTATCTTTGGGGCGGATGCGTAAAAGGCTCCGCCATGAGTGACATACCCAGCCCTATCGCCCAGCAAATCTGGGACATGAAATACCGTTTCCGGCAACCGGACGGCACCCCCATCGACCATGATGTGGCCGATAGCTGGGGTCGCGTGGCCATGGCCGCAAGCCAGGCGGAGCGGCCTGAGAACCGGCGCGAACACGCCCTGGCCTTCGCCGAAGCCTTAGCGGGCTATCGCTTCCTGCCCGCAGGCCGCATCCTGGCAGGTGCCGGTACGGCGCGCGCCGTGACCCTGTTCAATTGCTTTGTCATGGGTGCCGTTGCCGATTCCATGGACGGCATTTTCTCGGCTTTGCGCGAAGCAGCTCTGACGCTGCAGCAAGGCGGCGGCATCGGCTATGATTTCTCGACCATCCGGCCCAAAGGTGCGCCGGTGGAAGGCGTTGGCGCGGATGCTTCCGGCCCCATCACCTTTATGGATGTGTGGGATTCCATGTGCCGCACCATCATGAGTGCGGGCAGCCGCCGCGGCGCCATGATGGCGACGCTGATGTGCGATCATCCCGACATCGAAGATTTCATCGCGGCGAAACGCACACCTGGCCGCCTCTCCATGTTCAACCTGTCGGTGCTGGTGACCGACAAATTCATGGATGCGGTCAAGGCCGATGGCGATTGGGACCTGCAATTTGGCGGCCGCGTTTATCGCACCGTGAAAGCGCGGACCTTGTGGGACCGCATCATGCGTTCGACTTATGATTTCGCCGAACCCGGCGTGATCTTCATCGACCGCATCAACGAACAGAACAATCTCGGTTATTGCGAAACCATCCGCGCGACCAATCCTTGCGGCGAGCAACCCCTGCCGCCTTATGGCGCTTGCTTGCTGGGGTCTATCAATCTGGCTCGCTTGGTGCGCAATCCCTTCGAAGCCAATGCCGAACTCGATCTCGACGAATTGGAAAAGCTGACGGCCACCGCCATCCGCTTCCTCGACAATGTCATCGACGTTTCCCGCTTTCCGTTGGAAGCCCAGCAGAAGGAAGCCCAAGCCAAGCGCCGCATTGGGCTGGGTGTCACTGGTTTGGCGGATGCGCTGATTTTCTGCCGCGTCCAATACGGCTCGCCCGAAAGCCTGGATCTGATCGAAAGCTGGCTCTCCACTATGACGGCCGCGGCTTATCGCGCCTCAGTGAATCTGGCGCGCGAGAAAGGTCCTTTCCCGCTGTTCCAGGCGGAAGAATATCTGAACCGGCCTTTCATCCAGCGCCTGCCGGATGACGTTCGCGAAGGCATTGCCCGTTACGGCATCCGCAACGGCTTGCTAACTTCGATTGCGCCGACCGGAACAATTTCATTGTTCGCTGGCAATGTCTCGAGCGGCATCGAACCGGTCTTCGCCTATTCCTATCAGCGCCGCGTGCTCCTGCCAGACGGCTCCGCCAAACAGGAAACCGTGCGCGACTTCGCGGTTGAGGCTTACGAAGAACGCTTCGGCGAAGGCGCCGTGCTGCCGGAGTATTTCGTCAGCGCCCAGACCTTATCGCCGGACGCCCATCTCGCCGTGCAAGCCACCGCCCAGAAATACATCGACAGCTCGATTTCCAAGACAATCAATCTGCCGGAATCGATCTCCTTCGACGAATTCAAGAACGTCTATATGCAGGCCTATGCCATGGGCTGCAAAGGCTGCACCACCTATCGGCCCAATGAGGTCACCGGGTCTGTGCTGACGGTCACGGAGTCGAAACCGGCCGAGACTGCCGAAGATGGTACCCAGGAGCTGAAGAAAACCGGCGATGTCGTCTATATGCATCGCCCACTCGATCGCCCGGATGTGCTGATCGGCCAGACTTACAAGATCAAATGGCTGGATTCCGATCACGCCTTCTACATCACCGTGAACGATGTGGAGAAGGATGGCCGGCGGCGGCCTTTCGAGGTTTTCATCAACTCGAAGAACATGGAAGCTTATGCCTGGACCTTGGCGCTGACCCGCATGATTTCGGCAGTGTTCCGGCGCGGCGGCGATGTCTCTTTTGTGGTGGACGAACTGAAGGCGGTGTTCGATCCGCGCGGCGGCCAATGGATGGAAGGCCATTATGTGCCTTCGCTTTTGGCAGCCATAGGCGAAGTCATCGAAAAGCACCTGATCTCGACCGGCTTCATGGCCGGCCATGACGATCATCTGGTGCCAGACGAGAAGAAAGCCGCAGTCATCGCGGCCGCCGCGATCGGGGACGGGGTGCCTGCCAAGCATTGCCCGCGCTGCGGTTCGCCCAGCTTCATCAAGATCGAAGGCTGCGATTCCTGCCTGTCGTGCAGCTATTCGAAATGCGGATAACCCCATTTTGGGGTTGATCAGACCCAAAATGGGGTGTATTACCCCCAATATGGGACCAACCAATCCGAACTTTACAGGGCTACGCCCCCCCGAGACGGGTCTTAGCAACGCGCTGTTTTCGAAGGTCCAACAACGCGTCCTAGCTCTTATTTTTGGTCACCCGGACCAGAGCTTCTACACATCCGTGATCATCAGAACGCTCCGTTCCGGTAAGGGTGCAGTTGAGCGAGAGTTGGCGCGGCTGGAAGAAAGCGGGCTGATTACCGTCGTACGGATCGGCAATCAGAAACATTACCAAGCCAACCGTGCTGCGCCGATTTTCCAGGAACTCTACAGCATTGTTCAGAAGACGAACGGCCTGCGTGAACCCCTAAGGCTGTCGCTTCAACCCGTTGCAGATCGGATCAAGATTGCATTCGTATACGGCTCGATCGCCAAAGGAACGGACACTTCGCATAGCGATGTCGATCTGATGGTCATTGGAGACAACCTGACCTATTCCGATCTCTATTCCGGCCTGGAGCAAGCCGAGAAAAACATAGGGCGTCCGATAAATCCGACTATTCTGGACTTGAAGGCGTGGAAGCAGAAGCAATCGGAAGGAAATTCCTTCATCCAAAAAATTGGCAGCCAACCGAAAATTTTCGTCTTCGGTTCCGAAGCGGATTTGAGCGATGAATCAGAGCCTCGATAATCTGGCAAAGATCGGAAAGCTGAAGGCGGAAGCTTTTTCGGAAAAGGAATTTCTTGGCTTGGCCCGTTCCGCAAAACGACGGCTCGTCGATGCGGGAAACCAGAGCCTGTCTGCGGAAAGCCGGTTCGACCTGGCTTACAATGCCTCCCATTCCTACGCCTTAGCTGCCTTGCGTTTTCGCGGGTATCGCTCGGAAAACAGGTCGCTGGTGTTCCAGGCCTTAGAGCACACGGCAGGAATATCAGCATCCCGGTGGCGCGTGCTGTCGAAGTGCCATGATGTTCGAAATCTGGCCGAATATGAGGGCCATACCGATATAGATGTCAGGCTATTGGATGACCTTCTCAAGATCGCCAGCGAACTGGAAGCCGCTGTCATGGCGCTTATGCCCGAAAAGACCTGAACATCCGATGACACCGGCTGTGCTGCTGCTAAATTAAACCTCGCATGACGTATTCAAGCCGGTTCTTCCTTTATGCACCTCTTTGCGTGGTGCTGATCTTGTTTGCCGCTGCGGGCGTGCATTGGTGGAACGCCGCTTCCACCTTGTCGACGCGCCTTGCCGCGATGAACGGGCGCGAAATCATGCCGGGCGTGATTTTTCATTTCGCCAGCAAACGCATTTCCGGTTTTCCCTTCAGCCTCGACAGCGAACTTTCCGATGTAACCCTGGCCATGGGCACGGCGACCGGCGCCACGATCTGGCGCAGCGAGAAATTCGCCATGCACGCCCTCACCTATGGCCGCGACGAAACCATCTTCGAAGCGGCGGGGCGGCAGAGCCTCAGCTGGGGCGGTAAGAAACTGGATTTCGCGGTTGGGGCATTGCGTGCCAGCGCCATCCTGAAAAGCGGAGCCGTGAGCCGTTTCGATCTCGATCTGGCGGGTTTCGGCTCCGAGGCCTTCACAGTGCAACGGCTGCAATTTCATGTGAGGCGCACAGGCGATCATGCCGACATCCTGACCGAAGCAAGCGGCCTCACCGCCAAGAATTGCAAGGCACCTGCGAATATCCGTTATGCCGCCAGCGCAACCCAAATCGCTGTGCTGACACCCTTGCTGTCAGGACAGCGTACTTGGGAGGAAGCGCTGCGTGGCTGGCGCTCCAAAGGCGGAACGATCACGCCTGCGCAACCCTCGCCGCTGGCGAAGGTGCAAGCCGAAGAACTGCCCGGCATCGAGGCGCTGGCGCGCGCGATCTGTCCTTAAGGCTTTTTGTCGTCCTTGCCGGTGCGGCCGAAGTTCGGTGCCGAGGTATCCTGGCCCGCATCGATAATGCTGCGGCGGATAGCCCGCGTGCGGGTGAAGAGATTGAACAGCGTATCGCCGTCGCCCCAACGGATCGCGCGCTGCAGATGGCTGAGATCTTCGCTGAAACGGCCCAGCACTTCGAGCACGGCTTCGCGGTTGTTGAGGAAGATGTCGCGCCACATGGTGGGATCGGACGCGGCAATACGGGTGAAATCGCGAAAACCGCCAGCGGAGAATTTGATCACTTCGCCTTCGGTGACCGCCTCCAGATCGTCTGCCGTCCCCACGATGTTGTAGGCGATCAGATGCGGCAGATGCGAGGTGATGGCGAGCACCAGATCGTGGCGGCGCGCCTCCATGACTTCGACCTGGCTGCCGAGGGCCTGCCAAAAACGCTGCAGCTTGGCCACCGCATCCGCATTGGTGCCGGGCGGCGGGGTGAGAATGCACCAGCGGCCATCGAACAATTCGGCAAAGCCCGCGGAGGGACCGGACTGCTCGGTACCAGCGATGGGATGGGCGGGAATGAAATGGACTCCGTCCGGCACATGCGGACCGACATCGCGGATTACCGCAGTTTTGACCGAACCAACATCGGAAAGAATGGCGCCTTGTTTCAGATGCGGGGCGATGGTTTGCGCCAATTCAGCAAAACTACCCACCGGTGTTGCCAGCACCACAAGATCGGCATCCCGCACAACCTCAGCCGGATCGTTTCTGAGACTATCGGCAAAACCAATACCGCGCGCCAGTTCCAGCGTTTCCGCCCGATGCGAATAGCCAGCAATGTGACCTGCCGCACCCGCCCGGCGCATGGCATGGGCCATGGACGAACCAATCAATCCGATGCCCAGAAGGGCAACCTTGCCGAAAATCTCGCTCATCGTGATGCCATAAAGTCCTTGAGCGCCGCGGCCACTTTGCGATTGGCCTCTTCCGGGCCGATGGTCAAACGCAAGCAGTTGGGCAGACCGTAACCGGCCACCGCCCGCAAGATGAGGCCGCGCTGCGAAAGAAAGCCGTCGGCATCCTTGGCCGTTTTGCCAGATTCAGCCGGAAAATGGATCAGGATGAAATTGCAGACGCTGTCATCGACCTTGAGACCGGCGGCACGGATTTCGCTGGTGAGCCAATCGCGCCAGTAGGTGTTGTGTTCGACCGAGCGCGCGACATGATCGCCATCACGCAAAGCCGCCGCCGCCGCGGCTTGCGCCGGAATCGAGACATTGAAGGGTCCGCGAATGCGGTTGAGCACATCCGCCACCGCGAGCGGGCAAAGAGCCCAGCCCACACGCAATCCCGCCAAGCCATAAATCTTGGAGAAGGTGCGGGTCATCACGACGTTGCCATGCTTGAGTGCCAGCGAAATGCCGGAATCGTAATCGTTACGGCGGACGAATTCGGCATATGCCGCATCGAGCACCAGCAACGTGTTGGGCGAAAGCCCGGCATGCAGCCGCGCCACCTCATCGGCCGAGAGATAAGAACCGGTCGGGTTGTTGGGATTGGCGAGATAGACGAGCTTGGTCTTCGCCGTCACCCGCGCCAGCATGGCATCCACATCGACGCGGCGGTCCTTCTCCGGCACCGAAACCGGCACGGCGCTGTTGGCCAGCGCGGCGATCTTGTAAACGAGGAAAGCGTGCTCGCTGTAAAGCACTTCATCGCCAGGTTGCAGATAGGCGTTGGCAAGCAAGGTGATGAGCTCATCCGAGCCGTTGCCGCAAACAATCCGCGCCGGATCCAGGCCGTAGGCCTCGCCGATAGCTTCGCGTAACAGGCGAGCCGAGCCTTCGGGATAGATGGAGACATTGTGTGCCGCCGCGGCATAGGCCGTAAGCGCCTTAGGGCTGGGTCCCAGGGCACTTTCATTGGAGGAAAGCTTGATCGGCTCTGCCACACCGGGAACGGAGGCACGACCGCCAACATAAGGCGCAATCTCGAGCACGCCGGGTTTGGGCGCGAAAGTCATAGCTATCTCCCTTTCACCCCGTTGATAAGGCCCGGCGCCGGCAAAATCAAAAGCCGGATTCGTTGACAGGACGCCCCCCCGGCCTTAAAGGCCCCCCTCCTAAATCCCTCGGAGGGGTGGATGTCCGATCCCGTCTTCCTGCGTCCATTAACCGCTCCGGACGCAGACAAAGGCCAAGCGGTCGTCTTCGGGCCGGACCGGGCGTTGGTGCTCGATGCCGGACGCACCCTGGCGCCATGGACGATTGCCTATAAGACCTATGGCGAGCTGAATGCCGACCGCTCCAACGCCATTCTGATCTGTCACGCCCTGACAGGCGACCAGTTTGTGGCCAGTTCCCATCCCGTGACTGGAAAGCCGGGCTGGTGGGAGATCATGGTCGGTCCCGGCAAGCCGATCGATACCGACCGCTTCTTTGTCATCAGCTCGAATGTCATCGGCGGCTGCATGGGCTCCAGCGGACCGGCGGAAACCGATCCCGCCACCGGCGAGCCTTACGGCCTGTCCTTTCCGATGGTCACCATCCGCGACATGGTGCGGGCTCAGGCCATGCTGATCGACCATCTCGGGATCGACAAGCTCTTGTCGGTCATCGGCGGCTCGATGGGCGGCATGCAAGCCCTGCAATGGGCGGCAAGCTATCCCGACCGTATGGTCTCGGCGATGCCAATCGCTTGCGCGGCCCGCCATTCCGCCCAGAACATCGCTTTTCATGAAGTCGGCCGCCAAGCCATCATGGCTGATCCCGATTGGCATGGCGGCGCCTATTATGGCCGCGGCACGCAACCCTCGAAGGGCTTGGCGGTGGCGCGGATGGCGGCGCACATCACCTATCTTTCCGAGCCGGTTCTGCAGCGTAAATTCGGCCGCAATCTGCAGAACAAGGAAAGCGTCAGTTTTCTCTTTGCGCCGGATTTCCAGGTGGAATCCTATCTGCATCACCAAGGCATGACCTTCGTCGACCGCTTCGACGCCAATTCCTATCTCTACATCACGCGCGCGGTGGATTATTTCGATCTCGCGGCGGATTACGGCGGGGTGCTGGCAGAGGCCTTCCGCGGCAGCAAAACACGGTTTTGCATCATCTCCTTCACCAGCGACTGGCTTTATCCGACACCGGAGAACAAGCGCATTGCCCATGCCCTCAACGCGGCAGCGGCGAATGTCAGTTTCGTCGAGATCAAAACCGATCGCGGCCATGATGCCTTCCTGCTCGACGAACCCGAAATGTTCGGCACGGTGCGGGGCTTCTTGAACGCGGTGGCCGCCAGCGAAGGAATAAAATAATGGCTCTACGCCCCGATTTGGCGGCCATTGCCGAAATGATTCCGGAAGGCGCGCGCGTGCTTGATGTCGGGTGCGGGGACGGCGCTTTGCTGGAACATCTCTCCCAGACCAAGCATGTCGATGGACGCGGTCTGGAACTGTCGCAACAGAACGTCAATGCCTGCGTGGCGCGTGGCCTTTCCGTCATCCAAGGGGATGCGGACACCGATCTCGTCGAGTATCCCTCACACGTCTTTGACGTGGTGATCCTGTCTCAAACCATACAAGCCACTTGGGACCCTAAAGCGGTGCTGGGCCATCTTTTGCGGATCGGCCATCACGTCGCCATCTCATTCCCAAATTTCGGACATTGGAAGGTGCGCTTGTCGCTTCTCGCCCATGGCCGCATGCCGCGGACCAAAACTCTCGATAACGAATGGTATGACACGCCGAACATCCACCTCTGCACTATCGCAGATTTCGTCCATCTGGCTGATGTCTGCGGTGCTGAGATCGAACGCGGCTTGGCTTTAACGCCAGACGGCACAACACGCGCCATGAAAGCGCATGCCTGGGTCCCAAATCTGCTTGCCGAAGGCGCGATCTTTTTGCTTCGCGCAAACAACACCGGAACCGGTATCTAAGCTTTTGAGTACTTGAGAGCGGGATGGGCGGCTAGTCTGCAGAGCGCGATGTCTAGGGGGTTGGAACAACATCCCGCTCTTGATCTTGTTTTTCTTTCAGGTAGCCGCCCGTCATCCGACAGGCTGGATCAGCCTTTGCCGAGCAACTGCAGAGCCTTGGTGTAGCGGGCGACGCCTTGCGCATACTGCGAGGTGGCGCAGAATGAGCGGGCGGCCTGCGCATGCTGGCGCGCGGCATCGGTGTTTTCACCGGGCTGAGCGGCGGCAAGGGCTTCAGCAGTCTTTTTCGAGAGCTGGATGCAATCGGAAAGGCCAGCTGCACTGGCAACAGGAGCCAGCAGCATGGCTGCACAAGCGGTGGCGATAAGGGTGAACTTCATAACGTCCTCCTCAACTTTTTTATCTTGATCCGGGGTTCAACCGGTGATGCTGAGGTATTCCTCGAAGCCGGCATGTAGAACCTCCGAAACGGCATAGCAGACCTAGCGCAATTATATTAGCGTCGCAGGTAGCAGGAAATACCTTGCTTTATCAGCATGTTATTCCGACTCCTTAAGACAACCATACGAAGCATAGGGGCTATGCGGGTCGCGCAATAATCTTTCGTAACGCCTTGTTAGCCTTAGCCCTTGCCGAGCAGCTGCAGCGCCTTGGAATAGTGCGCCACACCCTGCGCATAGAGGCGCGAAGCACAGAAGGTGCGAGCCGTATCAGCCTGGGTGCGCGCTTCGTCTGTCTGCGAACCAGGCTGCGCCGTTTCAAGGGCGGCAGAAACTTGCTTCTGCATGGCTATGCAGTCGGTGAACTTGGCATCAGCTGCATATGCGGCGGGTAGCAGTACAAGCGTGGCTACAGATAGGGCGGCGAATGACAGTTTCATGATCTCCTCCAAAGATGGGCCGGTGACCAGGAAGTGGGATGCACAGCGTCCTTTTTGTAGAGCTCGCGTTGCAAATTTTGATGACGCTTGCGTGTACGAACGTGCAAAAAAGCGCGATTCCATCGGCTTTTCTACGTTTTCGGAGAGCAAGGCCCGCGCCTGCATAGGGGGGCTGCAAGGGCTGCAGTGATTTTCAAATAGTGGATATCGCAAATACTGCTTTTCAGCCATGCATGGTCGCAGCCGTACGTAAGCGCACCTTCGCCCCCGCCGGCGTTTTGAGAGCGGCACCGCCATAGAGCGTCTTGCTGGCTTCGACCAGATGCACACCGTTCACGCCGGGAAAGAACCGGCGGCCAATTTTTTCGAGACCATTGCCGATCTGCGCCAAGCGCCGGCCACTGAAAGGCGGCATGTAAAGCGCCTTTTCCCAGCGCACAGGCTCGAACAAGGTGTCTTTCAGCAGCTGGCTTAGTTCGCCGCGATGAAAAGGGCGGCCGCAGGCAAAGGGAGAGGATTCCAACTGGGCCCATAAGCTGGCGCGATTGGGTGTCACCAATAAAATCCGTCCCTCGGGGGCGAGAACACGCCATAGCTGCCGCAGCAGCACGCGGGCCGCATCAGCCCCTTCCAAGCCATGGACCACCAGAATGCGGTCGAACAAGGCATCCACGAAGGGCAGGCAATCCTCGTCACCCAATACGGACAAAGGACGGCGCCCCGAAGGCCAAGCCACCACGCCCATCCGGGCAGGCATGAAGGCCACCACCCGCTCGGCCTCGTTGAGACCGTATTTCAGGTAGGGCGCAGCAAAGCCATAGCCGAGCACGCGAAGGCCGCGCAGATCAGGCCAGATCTCCTTGACCCGCTGGCAGATCAGACGCCTGGCGGCCCGCCCTACCGCCGTGTCGTAGAAATCAGAGAGATCGCCCGCGTCCAGCTGCATACCATCTGCCTTAGGCTGATCCGGGTTTGGGTTCAATGCGAGCGCAAGGCCTGATAGAAGAAGACCTGGATTGGAGGGTTCCACCGTGTCCGATCTTCACATCACCATCGTACCCTGCCTGACCGATAATTACGCGTATTTGCTGCGCAGCGGAGAGCTTACAGCCGTTATCGACCCCTCAGAAGCCGGGCCCATCGAGGCTGCGCTGGCCGGGTCCCGCCTCACCCATATCCTCAACACCCATCATCACTGGGACCATTCCGGCGGTAACCGGGAGCTCAAGGATAAATACGGCGCGGAGGTCATCGGGCCGGAGAAGGATCACACCCGCATCCCAGGGATCGATCTGGGGGTCGATGAAGAACATGGGTGGCAGTTTGGCAGTTACAAGGTGCAGGTGCTGGACGTGCCAGCCCATACCCGCGGCGCAGTGGCTTATGTCATCGGCAAGGCTGTGTTCACCGGCGACACCATGTTCGTGATGGGCTGCGGACGGCTGTTCGAAGGCACGGCGGACATGATGCTGGCGAGTCTGAATAAGCTGGCGGCGTTGCCGGACGACACCGCCCTCTATTGCGGGCACGAATACACGCTGACCAATGCCCGCTTCGCCCTGACGCTGGAGCCGGGCAACATCGCCTTGCAGGAGCGTGTGAAAGCGGTGGAAGCGGCGCGGGCGGCCGGTAAGCCGACGGTTCCCTCCACTATCGGCTTGGAAAAGGCGACCAACCCCTTCCTCAGAACCCGTTCGCCGGAAATCCGGGCGGCGGCCGGCATGGTCCATGCCGATGACACAGCGGTGTTTGCCGAGATCCGCCGGCGCAAGGATGCGTTCTAATTCTTCGGCTAGTTCTTGGGGCTCTTGTCGCTGGAACCCGTGACGGTGCCGACCGCGGAACCGGCAACATCGGCCGTGGTCGAAACCGCTGTGGAGGCGATCGAAACGCCAGCACCGACCACATCGCCCGCAGCCGTGGCGACCGCACAACCGCCAAGCGCCAAACACAACACGGCGAGAACAAAAATTTTCGTCATGGACGATCCTCTTTCCGGCAGCCTAGCCAGAAGAGATTAGCGAGACCTCAATGGCGGACGAATTCGCCCCAGATGGAGGAGAATTGCAGGGCGGTGGCGGTGAGCACAAAGGTGTGCCAGATGGCCTTGTGATAGGGGATGCGCTCCCAGACGTAGAAGACCACACCGGCGGAATAGACGATGCCGCCAGCCATCAGGAGCCAGAAATTGGCGTGGGCCAGGGACAGCGAGAGCGGCTGGATTACGGTGACGATCACCCAGCCCATGGCGAGATAAAGCCCGAGCGACAACCACTCGAAGCGGCGCGGCCAGATTAGCTTCATCACCACCCCGAAAGTGGCGCAGGCCCAAACCACACAAAGAATGATGGTGCCAGACGTCGCTCCCAGCCGGTTGACGGCAAAGGGCGTGTAGGTGGCAGCGATCATGATGAAGATGGCAGCGTGATCCAGGCGGCGCAGCACCATCTTGGACGGGCGGTGATGCGGCATCAGATTATAGGCCGCGGAACAGCCGATCATGGCGAGAAGGCCGACACAGTAAACCGAGACGCTGACCAGCACCGACAAGCCGGTGACATGCCAAAGCAGCCACAGACTGGCATTGATGGCAAAGAGCACGCCGAGCACATGCACCACGGCATCGGCCAGCTCTTCATGGCGCGTGTAAAGCCGGTGAACCCGCTCGACAGCCCGTTCGACTCTCTCTTCGACTTTACGCATAAGTCACACCGTCCATTCGCAAAACTATCCCACGTCTTTGCCGCATAACAAAGACAGGCTTGTGCGCAGGCAGTGAAAACTTGAACCTTCAGCCAGAGGATTTCTCGTCCGTCCGCTTCTCGGGCAAACGCAACTGGTGGCGTTTGACGAAAGTGTCGAGCTTGCGGGCGATCTGGGGGATGTGGAACTCGCGGTCCCACACCGTGGCCGCTTCCGCTAGGATTTTGACACGCAGCTCCTCGGGCAGCTCGGCCCAATGCACCAGCAGGGCCGAACCCAGACGGCGGACATAAGGTTCGTCCTCGCTGGGATATTTGAAGGCGAATTGATCTTGCTTGGGCTGCGGCGCTTTCACGGAAATCTTCGACCTTTTGAGAAAACCAGTGCCTTAGGATGACACGGCCATACCTTATCAAAGCCTTCCAAAGCCCTTCGTCAATGGTCTTGGGACAGAATTTCGCGTCTCACCTTTCCCTCCCGACATGCTAGAAAGCACATGTCCTTTCGAGGGGGGAATTCATGCGCTTGGCGCTTTTTGCTTCCGCTGCGGTGCTGGCTCTGTCTGCCACGATCTTGCCAGCTTTGGCCCAGCCGGAAGCCCGATTCGAGACCAATTTGGGCAATTTCACGATTCTGCTGGAAGCCGATAAGGCTCCGGTCACGGTCAGTAATTTCATCCGCTATGCCAAGAAGGGTCATTTCAACGGCACGGTGTTTTATCGCGTGGTGCCGGAGTTCGTGATTCAGGCCGGCTCGCTCGGCGCCGACGGCAAATGGCGCAAACTCGACAAAGCGATTCCGGTTGAGACCGCTACCGGCCTTTCCAACAAGCGCGGCACCATCGCCATGGCGCGCGAAGACAAGCCGCTCAGCACCCAAGCGGAATTTTTCATCAATCTTGCCGATTCCAACGCTCAAGGCCTGGACCCCAAGCCGGGCGATGCCCCCAACACCACCGGCTATGCGGTGTTTGGTCATGTGACAAGCGGCATCGAGGTGGTGGATGCCATCGCAGCGGCCCCGATCGGCGGCAATATCGGCCCCTTCCCCGCCAACTACCCCAAGACGCCCGTGATCATTAAGAAGGTGACCATCGGAGAGGCCCCGCCCGAACCGCCTGCTGCTCCCGTCCCGGACCAGACCACGTCTCCGGCGCAGCCGCCCGCCACTCCGCAATAAGCCCGCTCTAGTTGGCGGCCATTCCGGCGGACGCGAACGGCTTTGCGAAGCGCGAATTTCACGCTTCGGCAGTACGGCGCTTAGCTTTGACTCCGCACGGCAGGGAAAAGCAGGAGGAAGCCTCACACCTTCTTGCGTCTCTGCAGCGCAGAAATGCCGGGGTACAAACAGAGCATCGCCAACGCTTTTCTGCCGAAGTTTGACTGCGTCTTCGGCCTCGCGTTGTGCGGCATCGGTTCGACCTGGTGTTGGGCGGGCGGCGATGAGGATCTCGGCTAACTTCATCGCCGTCCGGGCCCGGCGCTGCCAATCGCGGATGCGGCGGCGCAAATCGACCGCGGCCGCGGCGCGCCACCCGGTCTTCACCGCATTGCGATTGCCATAGGGCGCCCCACGCTTGGGGTGCCATACCTCGTCCGGCCGCAACAGCTTGATCATTGATTGTCGCTTTGTGCCTCGATCAGGGGGAGGGAGGGGGGAGACGCGGGTCTTTCGCTGATCGCCTGCACATGGGTGTAGACCATCTCGTGACGATGCATCTCGACCCGTTGCGGCTTGTCGCGGCGGCGCAACTTGCCGACCGTGCGGGCGACCTTGGCGGCAGTGATCGCAAGACTCTCCGCCGAACCCAAATAACGCAGACGATCGCCTGGATCGTAAGAAAGACAGGCCGAGACATAGGCCACTTCGCGCATCAAAAAGCGACATTCGGCAATGATGCCGTTGAGTTCGGTTTCGGTGTCGGCGGGAGACGGCAAGCGCTTGTCGGCATTGAGCAACCGCACCGTATGGCGCTCGCTGAAACCGGACACCGCCGGCGGCACGATGCCGCCATTCACCGCCGCATCGAGGCGGACATCTTTCTCCCAGGCCGAAAGGTCTCTTTCGAGCTGGGCATCATCCTTGGTGCAACGCACTTTGATGCGGGCGTAATCCTCCGCATCATTGGACGCGCCGTCTTGCGACGCGGAAGCAGTGTTTTGAGAGGTTGGCTGGTCGCACTCCATTTGCGTTCCTGTGTTCGACATACGATCTCCTAGAGTCACACCCCATAGATGTGGGAAGCGAAGAGACGTTTGGACAGAGCGAACGCGCTTGCTGCGGCTATTCTATCCGGTGATGCGGAAGGTGTTGTGTATACGGACGATTTCGCAGCGCCGCGGCGAATTATGCGATTCCGTTGTGCGCGACGAAAACTGCGAGAACGACGCGGAAGCAGGTGGATGGTTAAGTGCTGCGAGCGCGTCGCTCTACGCGCGTGATTGCGGCGCAAAAGATGGGCAGATCGTCATGGCAGCCCTCGATGCGGCCATTCCTTCTTTCCGCGATCACCGGAATTATTCGAACCGTAAATTAGCACGCGGAGACGCGGAGACGCGGAGACGCGGAGTGCAAGTCGCGTTGCTCCGCAAATACGCTATACTCTCCTTCAGGGGGATGGGAGGCGTAGCGATGACCATAGCCGAACGCGTGCTGGACGCCTTGAAGGACGTGAAAGCTTCCAGCTACGACAAGGCTCCGCCTCTGCATCGCTTCTGCTGGCGGCATGGCATTCTCATTCCGCCGCCGATGCTAGCGAGCTTCTGGTTCAATGTCGCGCTGCTCGGAATCTTTTTCGGCGTGACTTGGGGCGTGGTGATGACGGTGTTGCTGGCCTTCGGCGTGCTCGGCGCCCGTGTTCCTGCGTCGGTGCTTTTTGTGACCATGCCGCTCGCCGCTGTGGGCACCGGAGTACTTTTCGGTTTCTTCATGGCGATCTACGCGCGCGTGAAAACTGCACATCACGATCTGCCGAGCTGGCAAAGCTTGGTGGAGGCGGAGCGGAACAAGAGCTGATCGCACAAAACATTCCTCCCCCTGAAAGGGGGAGGTGGTCCGAAGGACCGGTGGGGGTCAGATGCCAGAGCACCGCTTATGTTTCAAAGCGGCGGAATGCAGCCTCCACCTCCGCATCGCTGGAAAACTGTTTGGCTTCGGCCTGAGCGAGACCTTCAAGAACCGCGGACAAGTGCGCCGGATCAATTTCTTCCGGTTCGCCACCTCCTTCGGCCAGCCGCAGCATCGCGCGCGCAATCTCATCCTGACTTTCGGGTGACAGGCGGCTAACGGCTTCCAATGCTTCGGCGAGCAATTTGGTCATGGAGAGACAATAGGATAAAACACCCTTGAAAAATATACACTGAAGTGAATCGCGGCAGGGTTAGAACATGTCAGAACCGCACAAACTTAGCCTCCTTACCAATAGCATTTCGTTCTTTCGAGAAGCCCTGCGTTACACAGAAACAGATACCCATGACCCGGGGAAATGGAAGTTTGCGGTAATTAACGTGGTCCAGGCCATGGAATTAGCACTTAAAGAGGCTCTTAGCAGGATCCATCCGGCATTCATTTTTGAAGACATCGATAATCCAAAGCCCAACAAAACAGTTTCTATTTCAAAAGCGCTCGCTCGATTAAGAGACGAACGCATTGGAAACTTTCAAATATCGAACCAAGAAGTGGGCCAATTCAAAACGGCAATTGAGCTGAGAAACCAGCTCGTACATCAAGAATGCAGCTACCCCGAGGAACATGCGGAAGCGAAATTCTCAAATATTTTCGCCTTCATGCTCTTCTTTTATGAAGACCACTTAGGCATTGATCGTAGCCAGATAATTTCAGACGAGCAGCACAGGAAAATCTTGTCTCTCACCAAAACAAGAAAAGAACTGCAGAGAAGAGTTCGCGAATTCATCGAGGAAAATCAGAGTTGCAACGTATGGCTCTGCCCCGAATGCGGGGAGGACACTTACATTGTCGAAGACGGCCGATGCAAACTCTGTGGCTGCGACGAGCCGGTTATCGAGTGCCCTACATGCGGGGAGAAGAATTGGGAAGCAGACCTAAGGGATATCACGTGCCTCTTTGACGTAGACGAAGATGAGGGACGTAGTGTCGTCTTGGATCGTTTTGGCTACGAAGCCAATGAGGGATGCCCAAACTGCTATGATAGAGTGAAAGAGGACATCAAAAGCCAGCGCTTTAGCCACTATTGCGAACAGATGGAAGAAGAAGCCTTTTATGAAACCAATAGTTTTTATAGCCCCTCTGGCAGCACATGCTGAACTCAGTGCATTTACCCAGTACCATACGTAACTATATATGGGAGACCATATCGAACACGGTGGTGCGAGCGGCTCCAGCACTTCATCGCCCCACCCAAAAAGCGCGCTGGCATTTCGTCTCCGGGCGCGCTAGAGCCACCTGCCAAACGAAGGAGAAGAAATGAAATCCGACGCTTGGCTTTTTCAGCTTGATGACCGCATGGCGGCACAGTTCCGCTTTCTCATTGCCGCCGACAAGTTGAAGTCCGTGATGCGGCGCGCGATCATTTCCGATGAGAGCCGTCACGAAAATTCCGCCGAGCATTCCTGGCATCTGACGCTCTACGCCATGGTTCTGAAGGAATGGGCTGTCGGCGAAGTGGACATCGCCCGCGTGGTGCAGATGCTGGTCCTACATGATCTGGTCGAGATCGAATGCGGCGACACCGCAATTTTCGATGAAGCGGCCGCGGCCGATCAGGAAGCGCGCGAACAGAAAGCCGCCGATGTGGTGTTCGGCCTGTTGCCGCCGGATCAAGGCGCGGAGCTGCGCGCGTTGTGGGACGAGTTCGAAGCGGCCGAGACGGTGGATGCGAAATTCGCCAAGGCGCTCGACCGGCTGGCACCGATCCTGCTCAACCATGTGGTCGGCGGCGGCAGCTGGAAAGAAGCCGATATGGATATTGCCTGGGAACGGCGGCTGACGCATCGCATCGAACACGGCGCTCCGGCGCTGTGGCAGGCGGCGAATGTGGTGTTCGAAGAGGCGGTGAAGAACGGCTGGATGAAACCGGCGAAGGGGTGAGGCGCGACGCCCCCTCACCCGGTTTGCCTAAGGACTTACTGCGTAAGCCCAAGGCAAACCGCCCTCTCCCACAAGGGGAGAGGGGATTCAGAGCGACACTTCGGCTTCGAGTTGGAAGACCAGCGCGTGACCGGCGGTGGTGCTGGGATCGAAGACGTATTGCAGATCGGGTTGCAGCGCGAGCCAGTCATTGATCTGAGCAAGATAGGTCGCTTCCACGGTGGTTTCGGCATCGCGCACCGAGAGGCCGGGAAGAGTTTGCTGTAGCGCGCGGTAATGGGCGCCGTTTTGTGCCCGCGCCACCGCAAAGCCGATTTCGTCATTGGGCCGCCCCGGGATAAGGCCAACAGCGGTGAGACCAGCGCCGAGATAAAAACCGAAGCGGCCGGCGCGGCCATCGGCGATGCCGCTCTGCACGAAACCGGCGAGCTTGCCGCCGTCCATGGCCATCAGCATGTGGTCGAAGATGAGATAGGCGCCCGCAGCGTGACGGTTGCGGCTGGGATCGCTTTGATCGGGACTGCCGGTGAAATCATACCAACCGCCGACAGCGAGCTTGTTGTCATAAGCGGGCAGCCCGGCATTGCGGCCGACGCGGTTATGGCTTTCGCCGGGCGGCATGGCGTTGGCGGGACGCTGCAGCCAGGCGACTTCGCCGATCGCCAGCGCGCCATCTTTGCCCGATTGATCGGGCGCACGATCATCGATCACGGCAAGGCGCAAGACAACATTGTCGGCAGGCTTATACGCCAAGCGGATGGCGAGCGAGGTATCTGGATAGATCGAGGGGCCGGCGACGCCGTTCTGAGCGTATTCGGGACCGATGCCGAAAGAGGAATTGAGAAAGAGCTGCGCCGAGGACAAGCGATAGAATTCGCTGTTGAGATCGTAACGCCCGGCGAGCACGGAAAAGCCGTTACGGGCGAACTGCACCCAGGCTTCGTAGAGCTTGAAATCGGCCGGGGCGGCGATGTTGGAAACACCTTGGGCGTCGCCGATCAAAGCATCGGGCGTACCGCCATGGGTTCCAAGCCCGTCGAAAAAGACCGAGAGACCATCGGCACCGATCAGGCTGCCGCCATCGGCGAGCAACTGCAGATGCGCCGAGCCGACGCCGACCGTGCCGGTTTTCGTGCCGCCGGAGAGATTGGAAATCAGCGCGGCGTTGTAGGTGAGATGCGGGGTGAAAGGATCATCGGCCAGCGCCGGCGACACCAACGCGAGTGCGCACAAACTGCCGCTGAGGAAAGCCTTCACGCCCAATCCGCCGCTCGACCACCGCTTCGACTATAGCGAAGCGGCGGGAGGCGAATAGAGCAGACGAAGAAAGACGAAGACCCCCTCACCCGGTTTGCCTAAGCACTTACTACGTAAGTGCAAGGCAAACCGCCCTCTCCCACAAGGGGCGAGGGAGATTAGGCCCGGCGGGCGGCTTTGCGGGCATTGCGATAGGCGGTCTGGGCCGCGAGGATTTCCGCATATTTGCGGATTTCTTCGGCCTTCACGCCTAGGGACGCGGCACGCTTTTCATCTTCCGCACGCTGGCGGGCCTCGGCTTCGGCGCGGGCCTTTTCCTCGGCGGCGATGCGGGCCTCTTCCGCGGCCTTGCGCTCGGCTTCGATGCGCTCCAGCTCGGCTTTCCTTGCCGCTTCCTTGGCGGCAATACGCTCGTCACGCTCCTTGGCGATGCGGGCACGTTCTTCGGCGCGCGCGCCGGCAGTGGCTTGCATGGCTTCGGCGCGCTTCTTGGCGCGTTCCATTTCGGCTTGGCGCGCCTTGGCGCGGTCTTTCATGCGGTCTTCAAAACTATCGGGTCGGAATGCGGCCATTACTCTTACGGTACCTTCTTCTTCTTCATCTTCAGTGATCGGAGCGCGATGCCGTGCATCACCCTCCACCCCAACGCGCGGCGCGCGCTGGACCTCCCCTTGCAGGGAGGTTTTTTGGGTCTCTCTATCAGTTGTCCAGGAACGAGCGCAGCTTGCGGCTCCGTGAGGGATGCTTGAGCTTGCGAAGCGCCTTGGCTTCGATCTGGCGGATACGTTCGCGGGTGACGCTGAACTGCTGGCCCACCTCTTCCAAGGTGTGGTCGGTGTTCATGCCGATGCCGAAGCGCATGCGCAGGACACGTTCTTCGCGCGGCGTCAGGGTGGCGAGCACGCGGGTCGTGGTCTCGCGCAAATTGGCCTGGATGGCCGCGTCGATCGGCAGGACCGCGTTCTTGTCCTCGATGAAATCGCCCAAGTGGCTGTCTTCCTCGTCACCGATCGGGGTTTCGAGAGAGATCGGCTCCTTGGCGATCTTGAGGACCTTGCGGACCTTTTCCAGCGGCATGGCGAGACGTTCGGCCAGCTCTTCCGGCGTCGGCTCGCGGCCGATTTCGTGCAGCATCTGGCGGCTGGTGCGCACCAGCTTGTTGATGGTCTCGATCATGTGCACCGGAATACGGATGGTGCGGGCCTGATCGGCGATCGAGCGGGTGATGGCCTGCCGGATCCACCAGGTGGCATAGGTCGAGAATTTGTAGCCGCGGCGGTATTCGAACTTATCGACCGCCTTCATCAGGCCGATATTGCCTTCCTGAATGAGGTCGAGGAACTGCAAACCGCGGTTGGTGTACTTCTTGGCGATGGAGATCACGAGACGAAGGTTCGCTTCGATCATTTCCTTCTTCGCCACGCCGCTCTCGCGTTCGCCCTTCTGCACCGTCTGCACGATGCGGCGGAATTCGCTGATCGACTGGCGCATTTCCTGAGCCAGAGTCTGGATGTCGTCGCGCAAGACATGGATCTTGTCGCGTTCGACGGCGATGAAATCCTTCCAGCCGACGCGGGAAAGACGGCCGACACGGCGGGTCCAGTTGGGATCGAGCTCGTTGCCGAAATGCTCGCGCAGGAAATCCTCGCGGGCCACGCCATGGGATTCGGCCAGACGCAGCAAACGGCCTTCCAGACCGACCAGACGGCGGTTGATGCCGTACATCTGATCGACCAGGGCTTCGATACGGTTGTTGTTGAGCTTCAGGCCTTTGACCAGATCGACGGTCTCGTTGCGCAGCTTCTTGAAGCGGCGCTCCTGGGAATTCGACAGCTCGTCATCGGCCAGCGCGGCTTCTACCGAGGCGTCCTGCAGCTTGCCGAGCTTCTTATAGAGGTTGGCAATCTGGTCGAGGGTGGCGAGCACCTGCGGCTTGAGAGCGGCTTCCATCGCCGAGAGCGGCAGGTTGCCTTCCTCGTCGAAACCGTCATCACCGTCACCGCCTTCGGCTTTGGGCTGACCATCGCCATTCTCGCCCTCTTCGCCTTCCGGCTTGGCAGCCGGGGCGGGTGCAACCGCGGGAGCGGGCTTGGGCACCACGATCGGCGGCGGCACAGGCGCGGCCACCGGAGCAGCGCCTTCGACTTCTTCTTCGACGCCCTCGCCACCAACTTGGGGCAGCTGCGGGCCGCCGGCGCCATCCGGACCCGTGCCATACATGGCTTCGAGGTCGATGATGTCACGCAACAGCACCTTGCCTTCGTTGAGCTCGTCGCGCCAAACGGTGAGCGCTTCGAAGGTCAGCGGGCTTTCGCAAAGCGCACCGATCATCAGCTCGCGGCCGGCCTCGATGCGCTTGGCAATGGCGATTTCGCCTTCGCGGGAGAGAAGCTCGACCGAGCCCATCTCGCGCAGATACATGCGCACCGGATCATCGGTGCGGTCATAGGTTTCGGTGGCGCCTTCCTTGGTGGTGGCGACCGCTTTGCCTTCGGCGAGAGCGGGAACTTCGGCGTCAGCGCCTTCTTCCTGCTCGTCGCTTTCGATGACATTGATGCCCATTTCGGAGAGCATCGACATGGTGTCTTCGATCTGCTCCGAGGACACCTTCTCGGACGGCATGACCTTGTTGAGCTCGTCATAGGTGACGTAGCCGCGGGTCTTGGCACGCGCGATCATCTTGCGCACGCCCACATCGCTCATATCGAGCAGCGGGCTGTCGGCATCACCCGGGGTTTCGGGCTCACCCGGCTTGGCGCCCGCTTTCGGGGTCGCGGCCGGTTTGCCATTGGCCTTCAAAATCTGCGGAGCAGGCGCAGCCGGTTGCGGCGCAGCTTTCTTGGCGGGCGCAGGCGCAGCGGCCTGGGCCTTGGCGGCGGCCTTGCTCTCGGTCTTGGCTTCCTTGGCCTGTTCAGCCTTGGCGGGTTTCGCCTTGGCGTGCTCGGCTTTGCTCACTTCGGCCTTGCTCTTGGCCGGCGTTTTCGCGGCGCTGTGGGCAGCGCTATGGGCGGCAGGAGCCGGTTTGGCAGGCTTGGCTTGCGGTTTCTTGGCCGGAGCCGGCTTGGCGGCCGCCTTCTTGGCAGCGGCCGGTTTGGCACTGGCGGCCTTGGCAGGCGTATGCTTGGCCGCCGGCTTGACGGCCTTCTTCGCCGGTTTCTTCGACTTTGTTACCACTTTCATACCTGTTCCGTCGCGCGCGCGAGCGAGATGATCCAGTTGAGCCCTTGCCCGTTAGACGGACTCGGGAGTGCTTTCTTCCACTGCCGCAGGCAGTTCGGGTTCGACCGGAGCCGGCACAGGAGCCGGGGCGGCCTTCTTCGAACGCTTTGCGGACTTCCGCTTGGGGGCCGTCCTTTTGGCCGCCTTTTTGGCCTTTTTCACGGCACCCTTTTTGACCGTCTTTTTGGCCGTCTTTTTGACCGCCTTTTTCGCGGTCTTTTTGGCCGTTCTTTTCGCCGTCTTCTTGGCGACCTTCTTTGCGGCTTTTTTGGCGGCGGTCTTCTTCACGACCTTCTTCGCCTTTTTTGCCTTCTTGACCTTTTTCTTCGCTGCCATTGTCGGTTTCCCTCTTTCTCGGTCCGCCGCGCGCGCGCCGGTAGAATCACAATGTATATGGATTGGATTCTACGTGCTTGTCCTATTCCCCGGAACGCCCTTCGAGCAAGCGTCGCACTTCGAGCCAACTCTCTTCCGACGGCTCCTGCTTAAAACGCTCCAAGGCACGAACACGCTCCGGATCAGTTTCCGCCAAGGCGCGAAGGTCCTTTGCGGCACGCAGGAAGCGGGCATCGGCGTCCTCGCTTGCAGCGCCCCCCTCACCCACATCGCCCCCCACGGCGTTTGTTTTAAGACGCTGCAGAATATCGGAGAAGCCTCGGCGGATCAGATGGGTTTCCAGCCCCTCTTTTTCAAGCCTGGAGCCGGAGGCGGCGACGTTTAAAAGCTCGCCCCGCAGCCTGTCAAGGAAGGGATCAGATATAGGTAGTGCTGCGACCAGCTCCAAATGCCGTTCCACCAGCTCCGGAGCGGCCAGAAGATGGCGACAGACCTCGGATTCCTTGACCTTAAGAGCCCCGCCAGAGCGGGCGATGATGCTCTTTTTGACCGCCTCCGAGACGGTTTCCATAGGCCCTTCAAAGCGTTGGTTACCACGATCTTTACTACGAAAACCGCGGTTTTGCGCCCAATTCCGGCTCCGGTTCTGCCAGGCGCCTTCCGAGCGAGGCTCGCCGCCCCCGCTCGCCTGTGGCTTGTGCCGCCGTTTGAAGGCCTCGAAGACCCGGTTGTCGAAATCGCGCCGGTAATAATCGGCGATCTTGGCATCCGTTATTTTTGCGACCAGCTCGCCGAGGGCATGTTCCAGACCGGCCCGGCGCTCCGGGGTGGACAGATCCTTGTCCTCCGTCTCGCTCTTCCACAGCACATCAGCGAGCGGCTCAGCGGCATCCAGCACCGCTTGCATGGCGGCGGGGCCGTTCAAGCGGATCAGGCTGTCCGGGTCTTCGCCCCCCGGGATGAAAGCAAAGCGCAAGGAGTAGCCGGGCTTCAAATGCGGCAAGGCAAGATGGGCCGCCCTGAGCGCTGCCTTTTTACCCGCCGCATCGCCGTCGAAGGACATGATGGGTTCCGGGGCCACGCGCCACAAAAGCTGCAACTGGTCCTCGGTCAGCGCTGTACCCAGCGGCGCCACCGAAGCCTCGAACCCGGCCCGGCAGAGCGCGATCACATCCATATAGCCTTCGGCGACGATGATCGCTTGCGCCTTGATCCCGGCCGGACGGGCATTCGAGAAATTGTAGAGAAGATGGCCTTTGGAGAAGAACGCCGTCTCGCCGGTGTTGATGTATTTGGGCTTGGCATCGGCGTGCAGCCCGCGGCCGCCAAAAGCGACAATGCGGCCGCGGCCGTCACCGATGGGGAACATCAGCCGGTTGAAAAAGAAATCGCGCGGTCCCCGCTCGCCATCAGCGGCACGCGCCAGCCCGGCGGCGATGATGTCATCCATGGTGACATTGAGGCCCGTCAAATGGGCGATCAGCGCATTACCTGCCGCTGGCGCATAACCCAAACGGAACTTCCGGGCCGTTGCATCATCGAGACCGCGGCCCTTCAAATACTCCCGCGCCTCACGGCCATGCGGAGCAAGAAGCTGGGCCTCGAAGAATTTCGCCGCCGCCTCGATGACGTCGTAGAGCGATTTCTTCTTCTCTTCGCGGGCTTCGTCTTCGGGCGACCATTTGGGCAGCTCCACCCCCGCTTCGCCCGCCAATTTTTCCACCGCCTCGGGAAAATTGAGCCCTTCGGTTTCCATCACCCATTTGAAGGCGTCGCCGCCTTTGCCGCAGCCGAAACAATGGAAGGTGCGGCGGCCATTCTCGACCTTGAAGGAGGCCGATTTTTCGCCATGGAAGGGACAGCAGCCCCAGAAGGCCTGGCCCTTGCGGGTCAGCTTCACCCGGCGCCCGACGAGCTGGACGATATCCGTCCGGCGCAGGATTTCTTCCAGGAGATGGGGGCCGTAACGCATGACTTACTTTTACAGGATTGGCAGGCGCTCGCGCGCCTGAGGGGGCGGGAAAGCTGTTAGCAGCTCTTGCAGCCGCGAAGCAATTATATGTCCCCAACGCGAGGGTTGTGGTGGCAAACCCCGGGAGACAACCCGAGCCTCTTGCGCCTCAAGTATTCAAGGGCGGGCTAGGCGGTGCAGCCAGGGCCGCCCCGACGCCAATAAATAGGGTACCTGTGCTTGGGGCTCTGCGTAGCGTCTAGCGAGAACTTCGGGAGTCCTTCGAAAAATTTCCCATAATTGGCCCCTACACGCTTTGAACCGCTCTAAGCTGCCCCCGGTGAGGTCCGGTGTGGGATGAGATCCAATCCTTCGGCCTAGGCCCACCTAGCGCTAACCTACGACATTCCCATAACAATGAATGGGATCGCAGAGACAGCTGCGGAAGTCTTCCTTGCATCTACTTGGCGCATGGATTGGGAAGGCGCAAGGTCGCGTTGAAGTCCCAACTGAGCCGATACAAAGTCGACATTGTACCAAGCGCGGGGGGAGATCATGCGTAGAATTCTGCCGATAATCGTGTTTGCTGCGTTGTCTGCCGCCTGTCCTGCAGTTGCGGCCACAGCTGATGTCCCAGTGCATGCGCAACCGATCGATCAGGCAAAGGTAGCGGAGATTCAGGGTCTGCTTCAGAAGTGGGCTCAACTGCGCTCGGAGATGACGCTGGAGGATGTGGAAACCATCGTCGGTCCGCTAGACCAGAGGAGGGTGATAGAGACCCTGATTACGACGAGGCACATGGCACCGGCGATGATGCAGAACATGCCGAGCGTGGCGAACAGGACCCAGGAGATCAGTCAATCCTGCAGCGCCGGCGGGACGACGATCACGTTCAAACTCGTGTTCAATGCCAAAGGTAAGCTCGTCCAGTACTGGATGGATAAGCCGCCAAGCGGACGGTGATGCAGCGCTTCAAATCGGTCGCTTACATCCGCTAGCAGACAATTCGTCAGGGCAAAATTGATAGTGACGAAGGTGTTTAGCGGGGGACCTACTGCCTCAGCTCACAAGAAACCGTTGACGCTATGGTGGTTATAATTTAGATTATAACCTCTTTGGAGGTTTCATTATGCAAGCCCTGAAATTGCGTGCCGTTGGAAAGTCCACCGGAGTAATCTTCCCGAAGGAGCTTCTCGCCAAGCTCAACGTGAAGGAGGGCGATGAAATCCATGTGGTCGAGACGAACAACGGGATTCTATTGACCCCGTCCGATCCGACCGTCATCCAAGCTATCGAGCTGGCCCGGGAAGGAATGCGTGAATATCGCGAGGTCTTCGAGGCCCTGGCGAAATGATTGTTTGGGTGCCTAGGGTCGCTGTCCTTGGGATCCACCAAGACGGCCTCACCTTATTTGGCGGCCTTCCGGGCATAAGAGATGAGGGCACACTTCTGTCAGCTCTCGCTCGCCCGGAACATAAGCACGCTTACGGCGTAGATGATCTATCCGCTCTGGCGGCCGCATATGCGTTCGGGATTACTAAAAATCACCCCTTCAACGACGGCAACAAACGGACTGCTTTAGGTACTCTGATTGCCTTTCTGGGACTCAATCGCCACCGGATCGTTGTCGATAAAGTCTCGCTGACCACGGCTATGCTGGCGCTCTCCAGCTCTGAGCTGCCGGAGGAGGACTTTGCGGAGTTCGTGAAAAAACACCTCCGCCCAAGGCATAAGCGCTCGACAGATGACCAGCGAGCCTGACGGCGAAAACCCGGAATCAAATATCTAGGTTGCTGGCCTTGAACGACCGGAGTTGAGAGCTAGGAGACCTTCGCCGGTAGCGGCGCGAGCCGGTCTAAGCTGCCCTAACCATGACATCAGGCAACGGTACAAGAGCGCTGCCACCGCCCCCAAGCTATTCCTCGCCTGCAAGAGGCCATTGTTGCGCCGCGAGCAATCCCTATGGGCTGTGCCGAGGCCTCGAGCCTGGCTCTGAAAAACGACAATTCCCCGGAAACCGAGCCAATTCAGACCGTTAGAGCAAAATCCAAGAGCTGAAGGCGCTACACAGCTCTGGTTGTTCGGAATTTATTAACTCTACCCAAGATTACAGTTTCAGGTCCAGAATGCCGCCTGTGAGCTTTTGGTCCGATCTTGAGCGGAGAACCCTCGCCGATGTCATGCTCGAACCTGCAGCCGGGTGAAGAAACCGTCAGATCCGCCGAGGGCGGCTGGATGGCGCTGGTCAAAGCGGTCGAGCAATTGGCCGGGGCCAGAGAACTCTCCCAAATCGTGGAGATCATCCGCAGCACGGCGCGGGACATTTCCGGAGCGGACGGGGTCTGCTTCGTGCTGCGCGACGGCGAGCGCTGCCACTATGTCGATGAAGACGCCATCGCCCCTCTCTGGAAAGGCAAACGTTTTCCCATGAGCGCCTGCATTGCAGGCTGGTGCATGACCCACAATCAGACCGCCGTGGTCACGGATGTTTTCAACGATCCGCGCGTGCCCATCGACTCGTATCGCCCCACCTTCATCAAAAGCATGGTGCTGGTTCCCATTCGTACGCAGGAACCGGTGGGCGCCATCGGCTTCTATTGGGATGAGAGCCGCAGCTTTGCGGCCGAGGATCTAGGCCTGATCGAGGCGCTTGGCCGCTCGGCCTCCGCCGCCTTTGCCGCGGTGAAAGCCCATGAGGAATCCCGCGAAAGCGAGCAGCGCCTGGCCATGGCCCTCGATGCCGGGGGGCTGGGCGCGTTCGAAATCGATCTCAACAGCGGGGACCTTAAGACGACCCCGGTATGCAAAGCCATTTTCGGCCGCCGCCCGGATGACACGTTCAGCCGCGAGGAAATGGTGGCAACGTTTCATCCAGCCGATCGCAATGAAGCTGCCAAGGTGCTTGGCCTTCCCTTGGAGGCGGCTGCACGGCCGAGCCGCGACACGGTTTACCGCCTGCATCATCAGGGCGACGATAAATACATCGAATTGCAGGAGCGTCTGATCCTGGATGTGGATGGCCGCCCCTCCCATATTTCCGGTGTGGTGCGCGATGTCACCGACAGAGTTTTGGCCAAGGAGCGGCTCGATAACCTGCGGGCGGAAATGCTGCGCGCCTCACGCCTCAACGATCTGGGGACCATGGCATCCGCCCTGGCCCATGAATTGAACCAGCCGCTGGCGGCTGGCAGCAATTACCTCAATGCCGCCGAACGCTTTCTCGCCAAAGATCCGCAAAAAGCCCTGGACGCCATGGTCAAAGCCGGCGGGCAGTTCGTCCGCACCAAAGAAATCATCCAGCGTATCCGCGGCTTCGTCGGCCAAAGCGGCAGTCTCAAAAGCCAGGAAGACATCGAGCATGTCTGCCGCGAAGTGTTGGAGCTGATGCGGGTCACCACCCGTCATGAAGGGGTGCATATTCATTTCCGGGCCGAACCCGGCCTGCCCAAGATCGAGATCGACAAGGTGCAAATCCAGCAGGTGCTGGTGAATCTGTTGCGCAATGCCATAGAGGCAACCGCCGGCTGCCCAATCCGCCAAGTGAGCCTGCATGCCAGCCGGGCCGGTGAAATGATCGAGCTGCGTTTGCACGACAGCGGACCGGGCCTTGCGCCCGAGATCGCTCAGCATCTGTTCCAGCCCTTCCATTCAACCAAGGAAGGCGGCATGGGCGTGGGCTTATCGCTGTGCCGCCAGATCGTCGACAGTCATGGCGGCAAGCTGTGGCATGAAGCTGCTGCCAGCAGCGGGGCCGTCTTCTGTTTCAGTTTGCCTTTATCGATGTCTTGAAGACATTTGTCAGGGAACTCTTCCTTTGCTGGTTGTGAACTCCTGGTCAGGCCTTCATTCTACAATCGGCTCCGCATGAGCGCCCGAGGAATATCTGCCATGTCATCCCAAGCCCCAGCTTCTTCCCACTGTACGGCCGATTGCGGCTGGACGGCTCTGGTCAAGGCGGTTGAGGAACTGGCGGCGACCGAGACTCTGGGGGACATCATCGAGACGGTGCGGGGCTCCGCTCGTGCCATTTCCGGATCCGACGGGGTCTGTTTCGTCCTGCGCGAAGGTCCCTATTGCCATTATGTCGATGAGGATGCCGTCGCTCCGTTGTGGAAAGGCCGCCGTTTTCCACTGGAAACATGCATCTCAGGCTGGTCCATGCTCCATGACGAAACTGTTGTGGTGCCTGACATTTTCCTGGACTCCCGCATTCCGCACGACGCCTATCGCCCCACTTTCGTGAAAAGCCTGGTGGTCGTGCCCGTGCGCGTGAGCGAGCCGGTGGCCGCGATTGGGTTTTACTGGGGGCAGATTCGCAACTTTGATCGCGACGAGCTGGCGCTGGTGGAAGCCTTGGGACGCTCCACCTCGGCGGCCCTCAACGCGGTGCAATCACGAGAGAGGCTGGCCGAAAGCGAACGGCGTTTGGCGATGGCCCTCGATGTCGGCGGCCTCGGCGTATTTGAAATCGATCTTGCCCATGGCGATTTGGTGGCGACCACCCGCTGCCGGGCCATCTTGGGCTACGAACCGGAAGACAAGCTGAGCCGGGACGATGTCCTGGCGAGCGTGCATCCGGCGGATCGAGAAGAGGCCGCCAAAATGTTCGGTTTGGTGCCGATGGCCGGTCCGCCAGCGGGCCAGGACGTCGTTTATCGTCTCCAGAACGGCCGTCATATCGAACTGCAAGGCCGGTTGATGGTGGATGTCGATGGCCGCCCCTGCCGGATTTCCGGCGTGGCGCGTGACGTCACCGAGAGAATCGAAGCCAAAGAGCGGCTCGACAATATGCGGGCGGAAATGCTGCGTGCCTCGCGCCTCAACGATCTGGGCGCCATGGCATCGGCCTTGGCACATGAGCTGAACCAGCCGCTGGCGGCAGGCAGCAACTACCTCAAAGCGGCGGAACGGCTGCTGGCCAAAGACCCGGCGAAAGCCATGGACGCCATGGCCAAGGCGGGCGGGCAATTCGTCCGCACCAAAGAAATCATCCAGCGCATCCGCGGTTTCGTCGGCCAAGGCGGCAGCGTCAAAGCCGGGGAAGACATCGCGCTGGTTTGCCGCGAAGTCCTGGAACTGATGCGGATCACCACGCGCCATGAAGGCGTGCAGGTCCATCTCAAGGTCGAAACCGGCCTGCCCCGGATCGAAATCGACAAGGTGCAAATCCAGCAGGTGCTGGTGAATCTGCTGCGCAATGCGGTGGAAGCCACCGCCAGCAGCCCCAGCCGCCAAGTGACCTTGAGTGTCAGCCGGGTGGGTGAGGCCATCGAATTGCGCATGCACGACAGCGGGCCGGGTCTTGCCTCGGAAATTGCCCAGCATCTCTTCCAGCCCTTCCATTCCACTAAGGAAGGCGGCATGGGTGTCGGCCTGTCCTTGTGCCGCAAAATCGTCGACAGCCATGGCGGCAAGCTGTGGTACGAAACCGGCACGGATGGCGGAGCGATCTTCTGCTTCACCCTGCCGCTGGCGGCTTGAACCATTTGCGGGATGGTTGACCCGTCTGAGGTGAAAGCCTAAGTGGCCAGGTCTTCCGGGGTCGCGGCGGTGATGGGCAGATATCAAGACGGACGCTTGGCGCTTCGCCATTTCCTTATGGCAGGCACGCCGGAAGCGATGCTCAACCGCAGTCTGGCCATCCTCGCGCTTTTCACTTTTTCCACCGCCTGGGTGAGCGAACTTTACTTCTGGCCGGATGAGCACTGGCAAGTGCTCGAATTCATGAGCATGAAGCTCGGCATCACCCCGCCGGGCGAATTGACCTGGGAATACGGCGCCCAAGTGCGTTCCTGGATGCAGCCATTTCTCTATTGGCTGATCGCCAAGCCGCTCCTCACCACCGGCATCCGCGACATGTTCGTGGTGGTGTTCGTGCTGCGCCTGGCCAGCGGGGCCTTGTCGCTATGGGCGTTGAAAGACTTCAGCCGCCTCTTCCTGACCGATCTGCCGCGCGAAGACGAAAAACGCGCCTTCGCGGCCATGCTGCCGTTCATGGGCTTTTTGCCTTACCTCTTTGTGCGCACCGCGGGCGAAACCGCCTCCATGGCGTTTTTCATGCTGGGGATGGTGGCTGCCATCCATGCGGCCCGTTCCGGCGCCTGGAAAAAGATGCTGCTGGCCGGTGTGTTCTGCGGCATGGCCTTCGAGGTGCGTTACCAATCAGCGTTTTTCCTGATCGGCCTGTTCGGCTGGCTTGCCGTGATTGCCCGGTTGCGCTGGACGCAGCTTGCCGCTTTGGTGGCGGGCGGGTTGCTGCCGGTAGCCGCAGCCTTGCTGATCGACCGCTGGGGTTACGGTGTCTGGACCTTTCCGGCCTGGAATTATGTCGACATCGTGCTGCTGCAAGGGCTGGCGGCACGCGAATCCGGCACGGCCCCGTTCTTCGCCTTCTTCTATCTCCTGCCCGCCAACATTTTTGCGCCCATTGCAGCCTTCCTATTGATTGCCTTGGTGCTGGCGTGCCTGCGCAATCCCAAGCATTACGTCAGCTGGACGACGGCGCTGTTTTTCCTCGGCCATTGCGCCTTGGCGCACAAAGAAGAGCGCTTTCTCTTTCCGCTGGCCATCCTGGCAACGGCATGGCCGGTGCTGGCCTTCTCACCTGCGCCGGAGCGGCTGTTTGAATTTTTCGGCAAAGCCTGGGCGTGGTGGAAATCCTGGGCAGCCAAAGCCACCGGCTTCACCGCCGCCGCGGCGATGATCTTCTGCGCTGTCTATCCTTTCGGCATCCGCCCGCATATGCCGATGGCGAAATATGTCTACCGCCATTTCCCGCAAGGCATCACCGCCTACACATTTGAAGACGCGGTGTTCCAGACTTATCCCATCTACCGCCCGCCGCATTACGTTTCGCTGCATCTGAACAGCCGCAGCGATCTTGCAGCCTTGCTGGACAAAGGCCCGGTCTATCTTTTCGCCGAGACCCCAACCTTGACGCCCGGCCTCATCCCCAAGGACGTGAAGGCTGAAATCCTCTATTCGGAATTTCCTTTCGGGATGAATCCGAAGCTTGCGCCTTATGGTACGCGCTGGATGTGCGGCTATGCCTATTGGCGCCAGCACAGCTTCGTGCACCCCCCGCGCCTAGCCTGGATGAGTCTCTATCGTTTGAGCCGCAGCGGCCCCAATACCGCACAGCCATCTCCCTGTCTGCCAGCCTGGAACGTTGCGCTGTGAGCTAACGGCAATTTCACTTCCGCATACCTCGTAGTTCAAGGTATTATGGCCTGGTATGCTGTACGGAGCTGCCTGTGCCGGGTCCCAACCCTCCTTTCATGGCCGGTGTGCCCGAATTGATGGTGCTGCGGCTGCTCAAAAGCCGCGAAATGTATGGCTATGAGATCGTTGCCGCGATCCGCGAGGAATCCGGCCAAGTGATTTCGGCCGGTGAAGGCGTGATCTATCCGGTGTTGCACGCGCTGGAAAAAGACGGCGCGCTGAAGGCCAATCGCAAAGCCGTGAACGGCCGTAGCCGTGTCTACTACAGTCTGACGCCCAAGGGGCTGAAACGCCAGGAGGCGCTGGCGAGCGACTGGACGCGGCTATCCGATGCCATCGCAGCGGTGTTGAAGGGGGTGCGCCATGTCCCGGCCGTTTGAGAATTTGGAAGAGCGGCTGCTCAAAGCCGGTATCGCACCACGCCATGTCCGCCGCTACATCCGCGAGCTGGAGGACCATTTCGCCGATCTCATCGCGACGCAGAACGAGCGCGGCTATGGCGAGCCGGATGCCTCGCTACGCGCCCGGGCGCTTTTGGGCGAGGATGACGAATTGTTCGAGGCGATGGCCCGTTGCCGTGAATTCCGCTCCCTGCCGGCGCGCGCGCCATGGCTGGTGTTCGGTCTGATGCCGCCGGTCTTGATCGTGGCTGGTCTTCTCATCGCCGGCTTGACCATGGCAGCCGTAGCCGCACCACTGCACGGCCCGCAAATGCCGTTGCCGGCTTGGTGCGCACCGGTGGCTAAGGCGCTTAGCGATTTCGCGAACTATGCCGCAGGACCCCTCACGGCCTTGTTCCTGCTGGCCACGGCTTGGCGCCAACGTCTTTCCGGCGCTTGGCCGGTCTTGGGCGTGATTATGGCGGTGGTGTTTGGGGTCGTTACCACGCTCGATGTTGTGATGCCGCATGGCACGTCCAATGGCGCCGTCTCGGTTCAAATGGGCATAGCGTTTCCCGCCGTGCTGCGGAGTATCCGCTTTGTCGTGGCTGCCATCCTCACCGCCGCCAGCGTATGGCTGTGGAAGCGCCGCCGGGGCTTCGCCTGAGGATCCGCATCACATCGCAACGCGGCCTCGCCTCCGCGGCGGTGGTTCTGCTGCATGTGCTGATTGTTCTAGCGTTGCTGCATGCGGTGATTGTGGAACCGCTGACCAGGCAGAGCGGAAATCCGCTGACCATGGTGATGCTGCCGCGCTTGGAGCAGCCGCAAAAAGCGGCGCCGCAAACGGTCCATGGCGCCGATACCGCAACCGGCACGATCAGCCTGACGCCGCCGATGTTTGTGAATCCAGCGCCCCCGGCAAGCGCGCTAGGCCTTGGACAAGCCTTGTTCGGCTGCCAGCCGGAGAACCTGCGCAACCTCTCCCGCGAGCAGCAGGAAAAATGCATCAAGCTGTCCGCCGGGCGCTATGTGGCGATGAAAGATGGCCTGCCGGTTTATATCAAACCGCCCGGACCGGAATGGGAGGATCTGCACAACAGCGATCTGCGCGCCCGCGAACGCAACACGGCCGACCCTTGCATGGCAGCCAAAGCCACAGGGACCGAGTGCATTCACGAAATCCTGTTCGGCAAAGGGCTGTGGTGAGAACGGCCGCGGCGAAGGCTCTGCGATCTCAAAGACATCCGCGCAAGAGCCGTTTCAGCGGTGCGGCATTGCCGGTGGACCAAGGCTCGCCTGCGGCATTGGGGGCAGCAATCTCGATCTCTGCAGTTTGCGAAATGCTGCGGATCCGTTCTGCCGAGAGGCTGAGCCGCCCAACCAATGTCGTAAACGCCCCTTGATGCCGCGAAGTGGTGGTAAGCGCAAAGCCCGCCATGACCAGCGTGCCACCCGTGAGCGGCACCTGCCCGTCGCCAAAATATTCCAGCATCAGCGTGCTGGCGTTTTCGCAGCGGGCCCGGAAAATCACGCTGCTGCCACTCGGATCGCGGAACTCGGCAAGCGGGCCGCCAACATCCTTGCGGTAAACCCATTGCTCGCCGGCCTCACCCAAAACAGGCCACACCATGGCAGTAACAGCCACCAACAGCAGCAGCGCGCGCTGGATCATCGCCTTCGCCTCCGGTGTTACTTCCCGCCGAGCTGGGCTTTGAGCAGAGCGCCGACTTTGCCAAAATCCATGGTGCCGGTGTAACGCTCTTTCAGCGCCGCCATGACCTTGCCCATGTCCTTGAGTGAGGTCGCGCCGGTCTCGGCGATAATGGCAGCCACCGCCGCCTTGGTCTCGGTTTCGTCGAGCTGGCGGGGCATGAATTCACGGATGACGGCGATTTCGTCTTTCTCGGCCTGGGCGAGTTCCGGGCGGGCGCCTTTTTCATAGAGTGCGATGGAGTCTTCGCGGGATTTGATCAGCTTGCCGAAGAGGGCGAGGATCTCGTCATCGGAAATCCCGGCGCGGCTTTCTTCGGTGCGCCCGGCGATATCCTTGTCCTTGATGGCCGCCTGGATCAGCCGCAGCGTGCCCAGCCGCTTCTGCTCGCGCGCCTTCATCGCGTCTTTGACGGCAGTGTTCAATTGATCACGCAAGGCCATGGTCCGACTCCTTTGTTGGGCGTAATGTAGTCACCGGGGCTCTATATCTCAACGCGGCCATGATCACACGCATCCTCTTGGCTTTGCTGGGAGTTTTCGTCCTTGCCGCCATGCCCAGCCAAGCCGGGAGCGAGCAAGAGAATCTCGCAGCAGCGGCGAAGCAATTGGGCTCCTACACCGATGGCTTTTATCTGGACCACAAGCCAGGCGCCGAAGCCGCGCTTGATGATTCAGGAAAGCGGCGCAGCGCTGGGTGGTTGCCTATCTCAACACACATCCAAGCGCCTCAGCATCGGCTCTCGAAACGGAAGCACCCCTAATTGATGGCGAAAAGGCTTTCGGCGTTACACCGCTGGCGCCGGGACTATTGGCTGTCAGTGCGACCTATGGCGAGCTCGGCAACATCTTTCTAGGGTTGAAACCCAATAAATATGTTGCGGCGTGAATCGGTTGTTGATTCCCTGTGCTGGGTGATTTGCAGGGAATG